>Ga0247779_1000198_pt1 | contig 45832 bp, 40 predicted proteins | sample UWRJL221509R5_FD_179925 | JGI IMG/M metagenome (GOLD analysis project Ga0247779, IMG submission 179925) | Plant litter microbial communities from Arlington Agricultural Research Station in Wisconsin, United States - UWRJ-L221-509R-5 | ecosystem: Environmental > Terrestrial > Plant litter >...
ACTACATCGAGATGTTCTACAACCCAATCCGACGACACGGTTCCGCAGGCGACCTGTCGCCGATAGAGTACGAAAAGCGCTACGCGCTAAGCGGCACGTAGATGTCTATGAAAACCTGGGCGGTTCATCCGTACACGGCCCGTCGGCTGGTTCCGAGCTGAAATTTACATCGCTTACCGAGTCGTCGGGACCCGCAATGGCAATGTTGACCGTCAGCTGCACCAGACCCGCATTCGCCGAGCCGGTCAGATGGGCGCCGATGAGGTTGATGTTTTCGTAGCCGACGCCGTCACCCGAAAGCTGCTGCTCGTTCAACGTGAGCGTCAGGTTCACCGGCAGATGGATCGGCAGACCCGCAACGGTGATCGGCACGCTGCCGATCGCGGCGATCTGCGTATTCGGTGCGATCGTACCGAGCGGAATGGTTTGCCCTGCAACGACCAGACTGCTGAGGGTCGTGCTTCCGCTACAGACGTCCAGGCCGCCGGCGAGGTCACAGCCGCTGGAGGCCACCAGGTTGTGGATCTGGACCAGGCCGCCGAGCATGGACACATTGCCCACCGAGGACATCGCCGTGGATGTGCCCTCGGTCGCGGTGGCGGTATTCGCGGTTTGATTGTCCATGCCGCTGAGCGTGAGCACGGACAGCCCCGGAAGGCCCAACGATGCGCTTCCCAACGGCACATCGGTGCTGCCGACATCGTAAGTAATGGTCTCGTCAATCGGGGCCGGTTTCAGGGTGACCGGGATGCCGGCCACCGTCAGGGTCACGTTGACCGCGGCGCTGTCGGCTTCGGCAAATTCGTGAAAGGCCGGGGTCTGCGCATGGGCTGCGCCGCCGATCAGTGCGAGGACGAGTGCAGCGCTCAGTGCGCGCAGGTTGAACGAGGCGCGCGGGATGCGGGCGATGGATGGAGTCGGACATGATTTCATGGTGCTCTCCTTCGAACGATTGAATGGACGTCTGGATGTCGCTTCACTGCAGATCGGCGACCTGCACGATCCTAGTCACAACGCGAAATCCGGCAATTGGAGTGAGCGGCACATCGGCGGAAAAATCCATTCCGTTCAAGCAATTATTTTTTTTTCGCCGTCGGTTTTTGTCTCACTTGGCCGGCATCGCCAACACGCCGGGACCGAATCGTCGCTTCGATCCGCTGCGCTTCAGCGGCGTGTTCTCGACGCGACGCCGCCCGATGACGCGAACGCGCCGAAACCGATACATCCGACAAATGCGTTCTAGCGCGAGCGCTGGACCGCAGCGTTGCCGTACAGCCATCGCAGCAGCGCAGGATCGAGCCGCGCGCGCGCGTCGGCGAATGCGGCGCTGGCAACCAGGCGTTTCACGGAAGCATTGCTCACACGCAGACGGCTCAGCCGACAGCCTGCACAGGCGAGGATGCGCCGACGTGTCCAGCCGAGGGCTCGGCTCACCTCGGCGATCGGAATGCTGCGCGTGCCGAGCAGGACTTTGCAGCGATCGGGCATGGCCGAGCGCGAGCTGCAGTCGAGCAGCCGAACCCGCGCACTCTGGATGCGCAGGCTGCCCTGCAAGAGATGATGAAGAACGTCGCGGGTGGTCAGATGCAGGTCCGTTCGCAATTGCTCCATTCCCCAGCCGTCGCGCACCTTGGCGCTGAGATGACGCCGGCTCAGCTGACAACGTACCGCGCGTTCGGATCTGCGCAACTGCCGGCACAGCTCGAGGATCGGACGATCGCCCGCGCATGCCTCAAGTTGCTTCAGCTCGGCGAATTTCCAGCGACCATGCAGCAGCGCCTGCGCCTGATCGCCGCGCACAGGATCGTTGACGAAGTTGAACGTTGAAATGCTGCGCACGACCTGACACCCCCACGGGCAGGTAATGGCATGCCGCATCGCTACGCAGCCGGCTCACGCCGACAGAATGATGGTGACGACGCAACCGATAACCCCTTACCGGTCACATTGCCGCGCCGGACATTTGCCAGTTCTATATTTCTATACTTTGAAATGTCGACGAAATGTGAAAAGCGTCCCGCAAATGTGAAGTCGATCGCGCATCTGACGACGGCATCGTTCCATTCGGACTGATGAGAAAGATTCACATCGTGCGGCGGCAATGAAGTGACGGTGACGAGGAAGCGAGCGCGCAATTACGGCAACCTGCCGACGATCATTCGCTTGAATTACAGCACATGCTCGATTTCATGCACGGGATTTCATTCATGCCTGCGAATCGCGCGGGCGTGACCCGCGCGATTCACCGGTGATGGTATTGCCATGGTGATTGCGTCCGTCGCTGATTGTCGGACGGCGCAGCTGACCCGTTTGATGGCCGCTTATTTCGCGAGATTCTTGTCCGCGCCCTTCGGCTCCAGCGTCACCGGCACTTCCATCACCGAGTCGACCGGAATGCCGTTGGCTTTCGCCGCGTCGCGCACGGCGGCTTCGCTCGGTCCGTCGTAGACGCAATACGTCTTGGTCTTGTCCGCATTGGCGTAGGACATTTCCCACTTCACGCCGAACTTGGCATTGGTCGCGTTGACCTTCTCCTTGGTTGCGGCGTCGAGGCCCGCGAGAGCGCCGGACGGAAACGTGCGTTCGACCATATAGCGATGATTGCCGGCTGCATCGGCCGCCGGTTTCGGCGACGCTTCCGCGGCGAGCGCCGAACCGGCACACAGGATTGCGAGTGCTGCATACAGTGATTTCATTTTTCCTCTCCCGAGCATTGAAAGAATGTCACTCGACGCACGACGCTTCAGCGGAACTTTGCGCTTTTGCGATCGGAGCACACGTGTAGTGTCTGCGCGAGGCGGACGAGTGTCCTCGAAGCCGGCAGGCGCACCTAGCCGCATCGCAGCATCCACGCCGGATGGGCCGGCGCGACGTCGGTCATCGAGTATGCAGAGGAACGCCGGAAAGGGTCTGACCAGGACATCGCGCCTTCTGCGGGCGCGACCGTGGCACACGACGATGCTTCAAACTCCGGCGTGCAGCGCCTCCTGCGCAAGCGCGAAATCCAGCGCTGCGCAAACCGCCGCCACCTGCGCCGCATTGCACAGCTCCGGCGTCGCACGCGGACTGTCGGGATAGACCTCGGTCGTCGTCGTGTAGCGCGCCTTCGTGATGCTCGCGCACAGACCGAGCCGCTCGAGCGGATAGCGGATCACGCCGGGCGCGACCACGGGTGAGCCGATGATCGCGCCGTTGCGATCCGCCGGCGCGATATGCGTGACCTGCTCCACCGCTGCGATCACCGCGCGCTGAAACTCGGGTTGCGGATGCTCGGCGTCATCGACCAGATAGAAGCCGTCCGGAATGTCATCGGGGACATACTCGACGCCATCGCGCGCGGCCAGCGCCGGACGAAACTCGGATTCATCGGAGTCGGTCGTCTCGTGCAGATCGATATGCACGAGCACCCGACCACGCAGCGGCGCGATCAGGCCGATCAGCGCAGCCGACTCCTGCGCCGGACTGGCCTCGCGAAACGAACGATTCGGATCGATCGCGTCCGCATTCCAGCGCTGCACGCGTTCGTAGGCCCAGGGGCTGACACACGGCGCGATGATCAGATTGACGCGTCCCGCGTAACGCGACGCGTGCTGCTCGGCAAACTGCAATGCGCCGTGCACGCCGCTGGTCTCGTAACCGTGCACGCCGCCGGTCACCAGCGCGCAGGGAAGTTCATCGCGCCAGTCGCGGCTGCGGATCGCGAGCAAGGGATAGCTGTCCGGCGCATAGTCCAGGCGGCCGTACTCGATCACGTCGAAACGCGCACGCAGTCGATCGATCGCAGTCACGACGTCGGTCGCGTAGCTGCGCTTGCGGGTTTGCTGCGCGCACCAGGCGGCTATATCGGTTGCGGTCCAGGGAAGTCCGGGCGTGCCGATCGGAGAGAGTACGGGGGTCTTCGTCATGTCGCTCGCGAGGTGCTCGCAGTTTCTGGAAGAGACGTACTCTAGCAGCAGCACACACGCTGCCGTCTCGGCGTGCCTGGTTGCATCGAGCGCCTCACCGCTGGCGCCGCGATCGGTTGACCTGATTGATCCGAAACTTGCGTACATGACTTGCAGCAGTGGCTATCTGACTCGAGAACAGCAAGTCTTGCTGCATGCGAGTTCGCTTCAGCTCATCGTGGCTCCGTGCAAGATCGTCGCAACGCGGCCGGCGCGGGATGTTCTGGCTTCTGCTTCTTGCCATTGCTTTGACGGCGCACGCGGCCGATCGCCCGGCGGCTGTCGACACGTTCAAGCGCCTGCAGCAGCAGCTTGCCAGCGACAAGAAGGCAGCCGACTGGAATGCCTTCCTCGCCGATGCGCGGCAACTGAAGGCATTTCTCAACGGTTCGCCCACATCCAGCCTGGAAGTGGCGCGTGCGCAGCTTCAACTTGGACGGACAGCCGAAGCGTTGACCGAAACCCGGCGCTTCGTTGCGATGGGTCAGATCAACGCGATTCTCGACACGCCGTTGTTCGCGCCGCTGCGTGACAAGATCGATGCGCAGATCCGCATCAATAGCGCGCCGATCGCGCTGGCGGCGTCGGCGTTCGCGTTGCCCGATGCCGGAACCTTGCCGGAGGATATCGACTACGATCCCGGATCGAAACAGTTCTTCATCACTTCTGTTCTGACCCACCGCATCGTCGCGCTCGACCTCGACGGAAAGCAGCGAGTCTTCGCGGATGCTCCGGATCACTGGCCGATGCTCGCTCTCAAGATCGATGCGAAGCGTCGCCGGCTGTGGGCGACCGAAGTTGCGCTGGATGGATTCACCGCTGTCGCGAGCGCGGATTGGGGTCGCTCGGCACTGCTCGAATTTGATCTCGACGGCGGCAGCGTGCTCGCGAAATACGAGGGCCCGCCTCGCAGCAGCCTCGGCGACATGGCACTCGCGCCGAACGGCGAGCCGATCGTCTCCGATGGCACCGGCGGCGGGATCTATCGTCTGCACGGCGGCGAACTTCGGCGCATCGATCACGGCGATTTCATTTCGCCGCAGACGATCGCGATCTGCGCCAGCGAGCGTCGCGCCTTCGTGGCCGACTATGTCCGCGGCATCGCTGCATTCGATCCTGCAACGGGTTCGGCGCGCTGGCTGTCGACGCACGACCGCCATGCGCTCGACGGTGTCGACGGACTCTACTGCCACGATCGCTCGTTGATGGCGATTCAGAACGGCGCGTCGCCGGAACGGGTCGTGATGTTCTCGCTCGATTCCTCGCGATCAGCCATCGTTGCGGAGAAGGTGATCGAACGCGCCACGCCCACGCTCGGCGATCCGACCCACGGCGTCTACGTCGGCGATGCATTTTTCTACATCGCGAACTCCGGCTGGAACGCGCTGGATGCGCACGGTGTGGTGACGGCGCCGAATGCGCTCACGGCGGCGCGAGTCATGCGAGTCATGCGAGTCAGCGGCGAGGCGATGAAAAGCGGTCGCGCTCACGATTGATCGGTGGACGTGTCGAAGTCGTCGCGGTGCAGGTCGACCGCAGCTTCGATCGGAGAACGTCGAGCCTTGCGAATCTACTCGCCGGGATACGGCGACCCATCCTTGTGCACGAATCGCCCATCCGTGTTGGTACTCATCATGTCGATGTCGGAGCATGTCGTGACATCGGCGGGCGAGCGGCTGCCGACTTCGAGATAGATCGCCATCGCGTCAGAGCGGTTGATCAGGTGATGGCCGTTGCCGGTATTTTTCGGAAAAGCCGCGCATTCGCCGGCACGCAGCAACGTCTCGCCGCCCTCCTCGACCAGCATCAATTCGCCGGCCAGCACGTAGACGAATTCGTCCTCGGCCGAATGCCAGTGGCGCTGGCTCGACCACTTGCCCGGCGGCAGGCGCATCAGATTCACGCCGAAGTCGCTGAGCCCGCCGGCATCGCCCAGTCGCTGCCGCACGCGACCGGCGCAGGCGGCGTCGAACGGCGGCGGATAGCCCGCGCCTTTGCGTTCCGGTACCGCGTCGATATCGATTTTCGGCATGGTTCTCTTCCCGGATCGCTGCGGCTGCACAAATGGAAGATTACATAAAGTGCAGAATCGGCTCAAAGCACGTCTACCCGCAAGCGCTGGTTTGCCTATACTCCGTTCCACTCGGGGCGAAGGGGAAAACATTCGTGCACAGAATCTCGTTGCTTGCGGTAGGGCTGCTGTTGTCGTCGTTCGTGCAGGCGCAGGAGCACGCCGCAGCACCGGCGGCCACGGTGCTGAAAGCGGCGCATCTGTTCGACGGGCGCAGCGGCGTGTTGACGTCGCCGGGCGTCGTCGTCGTCAAGGACCAGCGCATCGTCGCGGTCGGCAAGGACGCCGCCGTTCCTGCCGGTGCGAACGTGATCGATCTCGGCGACGCGACCCTGTTGCCCGGCTACATCGACGCGCACACCCACATCACGATGGATCACGACGACGACTGGGCGAAGGCCTTCTACGAAGGCACGCTGCGCTCCGCGGTGGAGCAGTCTTTCCACGCCGGCGCCAACGCGCGCGCGACCTTGCGCGCCGGCGTCACCACGGTGCGCGATGTCGGCAGCAGCGACTTCATCGACGTCGCACTGCGCAACGCGATCAGCGACGGCCTCGCCGAGGGACCGACCATGTTCGTCGTCGGCCACGCCATCGGTTCGACCGGCGGTCATTGCGACAGTCCGCCGGTATCGCCGGACCGGATGAAGCCGTCGGGCACGATGGAAGGCGTCTGCAACGGCCCGGAGTCGTGCCGGCAGGCGGTGCGCGAGCAAATGAAATACGGCGCCGACTGGATCAAGATCTGCGCCTCGGGCGGCGTCCTTTCCGAATCCGATCCGGTCGACGTGCCGCAGCTGACGCCGGCCGAACTCGCTGCGATCATGAGCGAGGCGCATGCATGGCGGCGCAAGGTCGCCGCGCATGCACATGGCGATCTCGCCGCGAAGCAGGCGGTCGAAGCCGGCATCGATTCGATCGAACATGGCAGCTTTCTCACGGCGGCGACCCTGCAGTTGATGAAGCAGAAAGGCGTCTACCTGGTGCCGACGCGCATGACCCAGCTGTGGGTCAACAAGAAGGCCGACACCTATCCGCCGAAGATCGCCGGCAAGGCGCGCGCCGCCTACGCCGCGCATAGCGAGATGATGAAGAACGCGTTGAAGATCGGCGTGCTGATCGCGTTCGGCACCGACGCCGCGGTGTATCCGCATGGCATGAACGCGGAGGAATTCGGCGACTACGTCGACGTCGGCATGGCGCCCGCCGTCGCTCTGATGACCAGCAGCCAGGGCTCGGCGAAACTGCTCGGCATCGACGCCGACACCGGCACGCTCGAACCCGGAAAATACGCCGACATCGTCGCCGTGCCGGGCGACGTGCTGAAGAACATTCGCGCGACGGAACATCCGTTGATAGTGATCAAGCGGGGTGTGAAGGTGCGGATGGATTGAGGGAGCGCGATGCCTGTGGTTGGCGAAGCGTGCCGGCCGCGATACATGCGAAGTCGACACGGATGTTCGAACTCGCGACGTCGGATCCGAAGCTCGCCGGTTTATGATCGCCGGGTCTGATCAGAACATGTAAATCTGCGGCGCGAAGCCGCTGGCGTCGCGCCGTTTCGTTATAGAATCGCGCCGCCATCCAACGGGGAGCTCAGGGATGAGAATTGGAATGATCCAGGTTCGAGCGTCGCGCCGCGTTGCATTTCGCGCGTTTCTTTTCGCGATCGCGGCATTGTTGCCGCTCGCTTTCAATGAAGCCATTGCGCAGTCGTTGACTGCATCGCCGAGCGGCGTCTACGTCGTGGGCGGCAACGTATTGGCGTCCATCGTGCAGGCGGATGGAAAAGTCGTCATCGGCGGCTCGTTTGTCGCAGTGCGCGGCGTGCAGCGCTCCAACATCGCGCGCTTGAACGCTGATGGCAGCGTCGACATGAGCTTCGATCCCGGTACCGATGGACCCGTGATGGCGCTGGCGGTTGGAAATGGCGTCATCTACGTCGGCGGATCTTTCCAGACCATCGCAGGCGAACCTAGAGCGGGGCTCGCCGCGGTCGATGCGACCACCGGGCAGACTACACCGTGGGCGCCTTTCGCCATTCCGACCTACGAGCAGGTCAATGCGCTTGCTGTAGCGCCAGCCGGCGACGCCGTGTTTGTCGGCGGATTCTTCAATGAAATCGGCGGAATGTCCCGCAGGAACCTCGCAGCGATCGCAACGTCCGACGGCGGCGCCATTCCAGGATGGCAAGCCGATACCGACTCCACGATACATGCCATGGCGCTGGTCGGCGAGACACTCTATATCGGCGGTAATTTTCAATCGGTCGCCGGCGTGGCGCGTTCGCAACTGGCAGCCCTCAACGTGGCCGATGCGGAAGTGAAAAACTGGAATCCGGCTGCGAACTCCAGCGCCATCGAGGTCGACGCGCTAGTTGCGAGCGGCACGAATATCTACATCGGCGGCTATTTCTTTCAAATGGGCGGTCAGGAACGCACGTCCGTTGCCGCCGTGGATGCCACAACGGGACTGGCGACGAGCTGGAATCCGTCCGCCTTTTTCCAGGACTCCTATTTCCAGACCCTGGCGATCGCAGCGTCCGGCAACACGCTCTATATGGGAGGCAACTATCTGACGTCTCCGGTCAACGGCGTGAATCTGATCAGCGTCGATGCGACATCGGGTGCCGTGCTCGACCAGCACCTTCCTATCGATGGACCCGTGGCGTCGATCGCGGTGGTCGGCAACGTGCTCTTTGTCGGAGGCACGTTCACCCACGTAGACGCGGCGTCAACGGGCGGATTTGCGCAACTCGACGCAGGTACCTTGGCGCCGCATCTGAGTCAGCTCTCCGGCGATTTCGGTCAGGTGGCCGCAATCGAATCGGAACCGGACGGAAGTGCAATCATCGGCGGTTTCTTCAGCGCTGTCGGCGATGTCGCCCGGAACAATCTCGCGCGCATCACTCCGACGGGCGATGTCGATACGAACTGGAATCCGGATATGGGTCTGGATGGTCCGGTCACCGCACTGCATGTCGACGGAAATCTCGTGTATGTCGGCGGCAGCTTTCAGAACATCGGCGGACATTACCGCAGTGGACTGGCTGCAATCGACCGCCGCTCGGGCATTGCAACGGCCTGGCAGCCGCAGCCCGACGGGGCCGTCTACGCCATTGCGACACTCGCCGACGCGGTCTACGTCGGTGGATTGTTCGAGCACGTGGGGAACAGTGCGCGATCGAATATTGCAGCGCTGGACAGCGCAGGCGGACTGGCGCTGCCGTGGAACCCTGGTTCGGGCGGAAAGGTTTTTGCGATCGCAACTTCTGGAAGCCAGATCTATGCGGGCGGCGAGTTCTACTCCATCGGAGGCCAGGCGCATCAGCATCTCGCGGCGATTGACGCGAACTCCGGTGTGGTCGATGAGTGGAACCCACAACCGGACAGTTTTGTCTACGCGCTGAAAGTGGCAGGCAATTCGTTGTATGTCGGCGGCGCCTACATGCAGATCTCCGATACGTACCGCCAAGGCATCTCTTCTTACTCGATAACGAGCAAGACGCTCGACGACTGGGCTCCGATGATCGATGTCCAAGGCTCGAACGTGTCAGCCATCGCGATTTCAGGCAGCGACATTTTCATCGGCGAAAGTTTTTACTCACCCATCGGCACGGTCACGTCGGGCGCTTTCGCCTTCGATCTCGAGACGGCGGTCCCCTTGGACTGGACCGCCACTCTGAGCAACACCTTTCCGCAAAATTACTACCCCGCCATAACGGCCATCGGGCTTGGCGCTCGGGGTGTCCTCGTCGGCGGTATGTTCGACACCGCCGATGACGTCCGCAGAATAGGTATCGCAGGGTTCACGCCTCCCGACTTCCTGTTTCACGACGGCTTCGATTAGCGTTCCGCATCGCGCGCAGTAACTCGAAGCCGCCCGCCGCGCGTGCCCGCGACCCGCGGCCTTAACCGCGACCGCGTGATGGCAATCGCCGATCAAGCTGCATACATCCATCAGACGGCATAAACGCGCAGTCGCCCTACTCCAATACTGCGCCCATGAGTTCTTTTGTCGCGCCGCGCCGCTCCGTCGTTGCGAACGCCGTCTACGGCCTTCTCGATCCACTCCCGTTCGGCATGTTCGTCGCGGCGTTGATCTTCGACATCACCTACGCGCGCAGCGGCGAGGTGATGTGGGGAAAAAGCGCGGCGTGGTTGATCGCGATCGGCCTGGTTTTCGCGATCGTGCCGCGCTTGATCAATCTGGTGCAGGTGTGGATCAGTGCGCGACGCTTCGCCACCCGCGCGCAGCGGCTCGACTTCTGGCTCAATCTTTTCGCGATCGTCGCCGCGATCGTCAATTCATTCGTGCACAGCCGCGATGCCTACTCGGTGATTCCAGCCGGCGTCTGGCTTTCGGCCTGCACGGTCATCCTGTTGTCGATTGGTCGCATCGTCGTTGCCGCGCGACACTCCGCAGCGGGAGACTTCGGCCATGCGTAACGTCGGTTATCGGGGCGCACTGACGCTCGCGCTCGTGACGGTTCTCGGTGCGTGCAGCGAGAAAGCATCGCTCGAACCTGCGCAGCAATCAGGCAGCAATCCGACCTTGCCCGAGGCACGGCGCTTCCTCATGCCGCCGATGCAGGTGCCCGAAAAGGCCGGATGGAAACCAGGCCAGACGCCGACGGTGGCAGCGGGACTCGAGATAAAAAAAATTGCCGGCGACCTGATGCACCCGCGTCAGCTGTACGTCCTTCCGAATGACGACGTGCTGGTGGTCGAATCCAACAGTCCCGGCACCGAGGCGATCACGACGCCGAAGCAGTTGCTCGCCGGTTCGTTCAAGGGTCGCTCCGGCAAGTCGGCCAAGGGCGGTAACCGCATCACGCTGCTCCGCAAACCCGTTGCGGGCGGCGGCGAGTGGGAGAAGCACCTTTTCATCGAACACCTCAACTCGCCGTTCGGCGTGCAGTTGATCGGCGATACGCTCTACGTCGCCAACACCGACGGCATCGTCAAATTTCCCTATGTCGCGGGCGCAACGCAGATCAGCGCAGCGGCAACCGCGTTCGCCGACCTGCCCGGCACGATCAATCATCACTGGACCAAATCCCTGCTCGCGAGTGCGGACGGCAGCAAGCTGTATGTCGGTGTCGGATCGAACAGCAACGTCAGCGAGAACGGACTCGAAGTCGAGTACCGGCGCGCGAACGTGCTTGAGGTCGAAGTCGCCAGCGGCGCCAGCCGCATCTACGCCGCCGGCATTCGCAACCCGACCGGCCTGCAGTGGGAGCCGCAAACCGGCAAGCTGTGGGCGATCGCCAACGAGCGCGACGAAATCGGCGCGGACCTGGTGCCGGATTATCTGACCTCGGTGCAGGAAGGCGGTTTTTACGGCTGGCCCTACAGCTATTACGGCCAGAACGTCGACAGTCGCGTGATGCCGCAGCGGCCGGATCTGGTCGCCAAGGCGATCAAGCCGGATTACGCGCTGGGCTCGCATGTGGCCGCACTCGGCCTGTGGTTCTATGTCGGCGATGCGCTGCCCGCGCAATATCACGGCGGCGCCTTCGTCAGCGAACACGGCAGTTGGGATCGCTCGCCGCTCAGCGGCTACAACGTTTCCTTCGTCGCGTTCAAGGACGGCAAGCCGGTTGGTGCGCCCGAGCCGGTCGTGACCGGGTTCTACTCGGCTGACGAATCGGAGTTGTACGGCGCGCCGGTGGGATTGGCGCAGGACAGGGATGGCGCGCTGCTGGTGGCGGATGATGTCGGAAATACCGTGTGGCGGGTGACTGCGGCGTCGCACTGACTTGCGTGGAAAAATCATGATCGAGCGCACGAACTGCGTGACGCGATTCGTCAATCGGACGCGCCCTTGAACGAAACGCTGCGCGTCTGATCCAGCGCTGCAGCCCATCGCCTCTGCGAGTTGCTCAGCGGAAATACCTCGTCGCAATTGGTGATCGCATTCACACCGAATCACGATCCGCAGCAAAGCGACCATCTGCCACGCATCAACTGCCGCGTGGCCGCGCGCCTATCCGCGTGGACTAATGACCTCCTGAAATCGCGTCGATTCACCCCACGCCCGACAGGAGCTCCTGATGATCCGGTTGACGCAATTCGACGGCGCGTTCGTCGCGCTCGCGTTCCTTGGAATCAGTTCGAACGCTGGCGCGACGCTGGCGCAGTCGCAGGTGTTCCCCGACTGGACGCCGTTCGCTAGCGGCGCGGATGTCACGCTCAGCGCCGATACCTCGAACAAGCACAGCGGCAATCAGTCGCTGATGTTCGTCAACCTGACGTCGACCTCGCCGAACAACGGCGGCTTCTTTCAGACGGTGCCGGTGCAACCGTCGACGCTGTATCACCTGTCCGCCTGGGTGATGGGTTCGAACATCGCAGCCGGCGTGACCGACTGCTTCGGTCTCGATCAGAATTTCGCCACGCTCGTGTGCATTCCGTCCGGCACCTACGGCTGGCAGCAGATCAGCTGGAATTACACGACGCCGGCCAACGAAACCACGATGGCCTTCGCGCTGTACAGCGTGAACACCGGCACGGCGTGGTTCGACGACATCTCGATCGTGCAGAACGGCACCAGCACCAATCTCGCGGCGAATGCGGGCTTTGAAACTTCGCACGATTCGATCACCCTGACCTCGCCGGACCAGACGATCTTTTCGGTCGGCGGCACCTGGCTGCAAGTGACCTCGACGGCGCCGACGGTCAACTGGACCGCAGGCGACATCAACGGCGTGCAAGTCGGCAGCGGTTCGGTCAGTACGGCCAGCGGCCCGAATATCCTCGTATCGCCGAACGTCGGGCCCGGCTGGTATTCGCTGCACTTGACTACACCGTCCGGCGGCGTCGCCGATTCGACCTTCTCGGTCGTGACCAATTCCTGGATCAACAACAGCGCGAAACCGAATCCGTTCGGCTCGAATCTGCATCCGTGGGCTTGGTCGAACGGGCAGATCGACGCGATCGGTGCCGGCGGTCTTGCCAGCATGCGCATCGACCTGCGCTGGGAACTGGTCGAAAAAACTGCGGGCGTCTACACCTTCGATCCGGCCGAAGATCAGTTGCTCGGCTATCTGATGGGCGGCGGTGTCAAACCCCTGCTCACGATGGGCTATTCCAATCCGTTCTACGACGGCGGCCATGTGCCGAGCAGCGCGAGCGGCATCGCGGCGTTCGCGGCGTATGCGACAGCGGCGGCGCAGCACTACGGCACGCGCGTCGACTACGACGTCTTCAACGAGTTCAACGTCGCCGGCACCAACGACAGCGCCTGCGGGACCACCGCAGATTGCTACTACGCCCTGCTCGGCCCGGCCGCGAATGCGATTCACGCCGCGGCACCGGGTGCACGCGTGGTCGGTCCGACCCTCGGCGGCTTCACCCAGGACTGGCTCGGCACGACGCCGGATTCGTACAACTGGCTGAAGCGCTTCCTCGACATCGGCGGGCTCGCCTACGTCGATGTCGTCGACATCCACAACTACACATTTCCAGTAGTGACGCCGCCCGAGGGCAACAACGAAGCGGTCATCAGCGCCGTGCGCAGTCTGCTCGCGACCTACAGCGGCGGCGCGTCGATGCCGCTGTGGCTGACCGAAACCGGCTGGCCGCCGTTCCCCGGCATCGCGACCGAACTGCAGCAGGCACAGTGGGTCGTTCGCGATGCCGCGCTGGCATTGCGTGCGGGCCTGGCGCAGTACATGTACTACGACCTCATCGACGACTGCGCGGACCCGACCAACGGCAATTGCCGCTTCGGCCTGCTCCACGATGCCGCCGAAGCGGCCGGCGTGGTTGCGCCGAAACCCGGCTTCACCGCGTATGCCGTGCTCGCACGCAGTCTCGCAGGCTACAGCTACGCGAGCAGCGACAGCTGGGGCAGTGGCGTGTATTCGCTGGTGTTCTCGAACGGCACCGCGAATCGCCGCGTCGCATGGTCACCGGCGGCGAATACGACGCTGGCCGTGCACAGCACATCGGCCGTCACCGTCACGAACTGGGACGGCTCCGGCAGCGCGATCACGCCGACCGCCGGCATCGTCACTTTCAGCGTCGGCCCCGACCCGGTCTACGTGGATGGCAGCGGCATCACGAGTGGCGGCGTCGCGGCGACGCCGGCATTCACTGCAGCGCCGACAGGCAGCGTGACGCACAACGTCGCCGTGCCGATCGCGGTCGCGGTGAACGGCGCGGCGGCCGGTGCAGCGACCGGCACGATCACATTCCGCTCGGCCTACGGCAGCACCAGCGTGAGCGCCGTCGCCGGCAGCACGGTGAGTGGAACCTTGACCCTGAGTGCGTTTCCGAGCGCAGGCATCGTCACGGTTCCGATCGAGGTCGTGCAAGGCAGCACCGTGATCGGACGCCTCGTGCTGACCCTCAACGTGAATTGATCCGCGCTCGCACACGCGCTGCATGCGCCTTCCTCCGCACCTGCACCGCTCGCCTGGATCGAACCCTCCAGGCGAGCACGCGCTCGCCGCCACGTCGACGACCGCGCTCGGCGGCGGCGTCTCCAGCGACATCTGGATCGAGCACGCGCCGCAAGGCGATTACGTGGTCAAGCGCGCACTCGGAAAACTCAAGGTGCAGGCCGCCTGGTTCTCCGACCCGGCGCGCTCGTCGAACGAAGTGAATGCGCTGCGCGCGATCGCAGAGCTGCTCGGCCAGACGCACGTCCCCAAGGTGCTGTGGGTGGATGATGCTCAGCATCAGTTTGCGATGGAGCGCATCGATCCGCGCTTCAAGAACTGGAAAGAAACGTTGCTGAGCGGTCAGGTCGATTTCACCAGCGCGCGCAACGTCGGGCAATTGCTCGGCCGGATGCACGCGCGGTCGTTCGGTAATGCGCAACTCGCCGAGACGTTCGCGAATACGCAGCCACTGATCGAGCTGCGCATCCGGCCGTACTTCGAACGCATCGCAGAGCGGAATCCGATGCTGGCGCCGGCCGTCGCAGAGGTGGTCGAGCGACTTCTCGCCACGCGTATCGCGCTCGTGCACGGCGACTTCAGTCCGAAGAACCTGCTCGTCGATGCGGGCGATGTGGTGATCCTCGACGGCGAGGTTGCGCACTGGGGCGATGCACGCTTCGATGTCGCGTTCTGCCTGACCCATTTGCTGCTGAAATCATTTCGCCGCGGCGCGCCGATGCCGTTGCTGCTCGGTGCGACGCTTGCGTTTCTTTCTGCCTACCGCAGCGCCGGCCTCGACGTGCTCGACCGTGATTTCGTGCGTCAGACCGGCTGCCTGCTGCTCGCACGTCTCGAAGGCGATTCGCCGATCGACTATCTCGACGATCTCGACACGAACGCAGTCGCGCGCTTCGCGACCGAATTGATCCTGCTTCCGCCTACCTGCGGCGAAGACGCGCTGAACACACTCTCGGGCTCACACGCTTGAACGACACCACACGCATCGCGGCCGTGCGAGGCCGGCAAATATTCGATTCACGCGGCCGGCCGACCGTCGAAGTCGACGTCACCTTGCACGGTGGCGCGTTCGGCCAGGCGTCCGCGCCTTCGGGTGCATCGACGGGTCGCTACGAGGCACATGAGCTGCGCGACGGCGACTCGTCGGCCTACGCAGGACGTGGCGTGCGCAACGCGGTGCGCAACGTCGACGGCGAAATCGCGCGCTGCCTGATCGGCATGGACGCTGTCGATCAAGCCGGCGTCGATGCCGCGATGCGCGACCTCGACGGCACCGACAATCTCGGTCGCCTCGGCGCCAACGCCGTGCTCGCGACATCCCTCGCAGTCTGCCGCGCAGCCGCCGCGGCGCAGGCGATCCCGCTGTATCGCCATATCGCCGCGCTCGCTCGCAACGACCACCTGTGCCTGCCGATGCCGATGGTGAACATCCTGAGCGGCGGTGCGCACGCGGGGCGCAGCATGGACGTGCAGGATTTTCTCGTCGTCCCGATCGGCGCAAGGACGTACGACGAAGCACTGAAGATGGCCCTGCAAGTGCGCCAGGCCGCAAGCGATCTTTCCGCTGCACGCCATCTGCCGACCCTGCTCGCCGACGAAGGCGGCCTCAGCCCTGCCCTTCGCACGGCGGACGAAGCGCTGCAGATGCTGACCGACGCGATCGTCGCCGCCGGCTTCGTGCCCGGGCGCGAGATTGCCATCGCCATCGATGTCGCCGCGAGCGAACTGTTCACCGACGGCGTGTACGACCTTCGCAACGAACATCGCCGGCTGACCGGCGCGCAGATGATCGCGATGGTGAAGGGTTGGCTCGAGCGTTATGCCGTCATCTCGATCGAAGACGCCCTGCATCAGGACGACTGGGACAACTGGACTCGCCTTTGCGCTGCCGCGCCGCACGCGCAACTCATCGGCGACGACCTCTTCGCGACGAATGTTTCGCGCATCGCGCGCGGCATTCGCATGCACGCGGCGAATGCCGTGCTGATCAAGCCGAACCAGAACGGCACCGTGTCCGGAACCCTCGACGCACTCGCCGAGGCCCGCCGCGCGGGATTCGCGACGATCGTGTCGGCGCGATCCGGCGAAACGGAAGACAGCTTCATCGCCGACCTCGCCGTCGGCACCGGCGCGGGGCAGATCAAGATCGGCTCGGTGCGCACCACCGAACGCATGTGCAAGTACAACCGGCTGCTTCGCATCGGCGAAGATCAGGCGCTGCCGTTTGCGGGGAACATGCCTTTTCGTGTTCGACAGCGCTGATTGTTCGGGGCGGCGCTGCGTTCGCCAGCTCGCGCGATACCGAGCCCGCTCATTGTTTCTTGCGCGCCTGTTGACCTGTTGGACGCGCAGACCATCGCGTCGATCGACAGGCAACTGTTCAAACACTTCCCTCATCCGGCGAACGCACGAATCCCGCCAGCTTTGTCACTCCCGCTCTTCCGCTTCCGGCGCTAAAACAGTGGCTCCACCCACAACGAACGATCGGCCACGAGGTTCGCGTTCCACGTCGAACATCCGCCCGATCGCTCATATCCGGAGGCGCCATGAGCACGACGACACTACCCGACAAGGGCCGCAAGAACGCGCAGCGCAGCATGAAGACACCGGCGATCGTGTCGGCGCAGGAATGGGAGGCCGCGCACGCACAGCTGCTGGTCAGGGAGAAAGCGATGAGCCGCGCGCGCGATGCACTCGCCGCCGAGCGACGGCGGATGCCGTGGTTTGCGGTTGAAAAAGACTATGTATTCGACGGCCCGGACGGTCAGGTCAGCCTGCTCGAATTGTTCGAAGGTCGCCGTCAGCTGATCGTCTATCGCGCGTTCTTCGAGCCCGGCGTACATGGATGGCCGGAGCACGCCTGCATCGGCTGTTCCTTCGGCGCCGATCAGGTTTCCAATCTCGCTCACCTCAACGCGCGCGACACCACCCTCGTGTACGCCTCGCGCGCGCCGCAGCCGGACATCGCGCGACTGAAGGCGCAGATGGGTTGGCGAAAAATTCCCTGGTACACCATCACCGACAGTTTCGATGCGGACTTCGGCGTGGACCAATGGCATGGTCACAACGCCTTCATCCGCGATGGCGATCGCGTGTTCCGCACCTACTTCATCAACAACCGCGGCGACGAGGCGATGGGTACTACCTGGAGCTATCTGGATCTGACTGCGTTAGGTCGGCAGGAGCTGTGGGAAGACTCGCCTGAAGGTTATCCGCAGAGTCGGCCCTACAAGTGGTGGAACTGGCACGAACTTTATGTGCCCGGTGCTGCGGTCGATCCGGAATGGGACCGCGTGTCGGAAGCGGGCGAAGCGGCGTTTCGCAAACAGGATGAATGAGGCGTCCCTGCGAACGCGGCAGCCTCGCATCGGTTGAAGTCTTGCGCGATTGGATCGAAGACTGTCAGCTCTGCTTCGATTCAATCGCCTCGATCCGGGCTGTCGCCGCCAATGCATCTTCACACGCTCTTCACCCGACCGGACGGAGCATCCACAAAGCAATAATTGCATTTCAGTACAAATAAAACAGGCCCGCTGCGACGGTTCGGGCGCAGCGAAACCGACGTCTTCAAACGGGGGAATTCGAGATGATCAGGAAACTGCTACTCGCAGCACTCACCTGCTTCGCTGGCGTGAACCTGTTCTCGGCCGCGGCTGCCGAAGAAGTACCTCAGCGCTATATCGTCGTGCTGAAAGACGACCTTCTCGATATCAACGGCGTGATTCAACTGCTGTCGCAGACCAACAACCTGCTGGTGGGCCGCGTTTTCAAGGACGCGCTTTCCGGCTTCGCGGCGGATCTGACCACCGCCCAGGTGCAGGCCCTTCGAGCCAGCAGCGAGGTCCAGTTCGTCGCCGAGAACAAGCCGATGCATCTGGACTCGCAGACCCTGCCCACCGGCGTCCAGCGAATCGGCGGCAATCACAGTTCACAGCATTCCGGCAACGGATCAGGAACGTTCAATGGTCCCGCGGTCGCGGTGGTCGATACCGGAATTTCGATTATCCATCCCGATCTCAATGTGCAGGGCGGCGTCTCCTGCGTGGACGACACGATCGACGACGGTGTCGGACACGGCTCGCACGTGGCCGGAATCATCGGAGCGCGCGACAACGCGATCGGCGTGGTCGGTGTGGCTCCGGGTGCGCGCTTGTACGCCGTGAAAGTATTCGACGCGGACAGCAATGGTGACACCGAATCCATCGTGTGCGGGCTCGACTGGATTGCCCACAACGCGGCGTCACTCGGAATCCGCGTCGTCAACATGAGCCTCGGCGGCGACGGCTTCGACGATCACCTGTGCGGTTTGTTGAATGGAGATCCCGAGCATCAGGCGATCTGCAAACTGGTCGATCTGAAGGGATTGACCGTGGTCGTCGCAGCCGGCAACGATGCCAAGGATGCCGCCAGCGTGATTCCCGCGTCCTACGACGAGGTCATCACGGTTTCCGCGCTTTCGGATTTCAACGGCGCGCCCGGCGGCGGCGCACCCGCGACCTGCGGCGCAAACATCGATGACACGCTCTACAACAAGAGCAACTTCGGACCCGATATCGATTTCATCGCGCCGGGCTCGTGCATCACCTCCACTTCTACCGGCACCGGGTATGACCTCAGAAGCGGCACCTCGATGGCCGCTCCCCATGTCGCCGGCGCGGCCCTGCTCTACCTGCGATTGCTGCCGATCGCCACGCCGGGACTGGTGAAACTCGGACTCCAACTCCAGGCCAACTACGACTGGGACAACAGCACCGATCCGGATGGAATCAAGGAGCCGTTGATCGACGTGAGTCATCTGTGAGCGCGACGACCGACTGATCGGTAATCGCCGAGACGATGCGGGCGACGATGTCGAACCTTCACTTCGCGCTCGCAGGCGCCACCCCGCGCTGACTCAGCGGTGGATCGCCGCGATCCGCGCTCGTGCCCGATTGCAGATTCGGCGGAATATGTCCCACGTCGCCGGCCGCAATCACCTGCATGCTGCCGTCGGCCTTGATATAGATCGTCGTGATGCTGGCGTGGCCGAGCGACATCTCGAGCCACGCCTTGCTGTCGACGCCGAGCGCGCGTGTGATCAGATAGCGGATCACATTGCCGTGGCAGACGAACAGATCGGTGTGCGCCACGCCCTCGGCGGGCACGAAGTATTTCGCGAAGACGCGATCGAGCCGGGCCTGGCAGGCGACGAGATCCTCGGGTTTTTCCGCGGCCGTGATCTTCGTGCGTCGCGTCGGCGGCGTGCATTCGTGCAGATCGTCGACGACGCTGAAGGATGCTCCCGGCAAGGCTTCGCCGATCGCGGCTGCGGTGTCGCGCGCGCGCTGCATCGGACTCACATACAAGGCGTCGAACCGGTTCGGCCACGCGCGCAGTCGCGCGCCGGCCAGATGCGCCTGCGCAATGCCGAGCGCCGACAGCGGCGGACCGATCTGCTCGTCGACGTTCGGATCGGCGGCGTAGTTGCCATGACGAACCAGCACGATCGTATGCGGCGCGGCGTTCCGAAGCTCGGCGGCCCGCACAACGCCGACGAATGCCAGGAAAACGACGATGAGGATATTCTTCATGAGTCTGCGCCGGTGGTTGCCGAGTTGTGCGATGCGTGGACAGACATCGTCGTGCGCACCACAATCGGATCGAAGTGTAACGCTCGCCCACTCGAAGCAAGGTCGTCATGAAAACATTGTTCGCCGCTCTGCTCGTCGCCGGCATGATCCACGCCGCGCCGTCACTCGCTGAATCTCCAGCTGCGAACTCCGCGCGTTCTCCCCTGCTCGGCCGCTGGGCAGTCGATGTCGCGCGCCTGCCGATGCCGCCGCAGGCGCGGCCGAAAGGCGTCACGATCGCGTTCGACGAAGCAGCCGGCGGAAAGTGGACCATGCAGGTCGAGATCGTCGACGCCGGCGGCGCACACAACAAGGTCGAAGGCACCTATGCGCTCGACGGTTCCACGATACCGATCCAGGGCAGCATCGAAGCCGACGTCGGCGCGATGAGAAAGCCCGAGTCCAACGTGCTGATCGTGGCGCTCGGCAAAGGCGGAATGCCGGCGTCGACGCGCATCTACACCGTCAATCCGGATGGCAAGAGCATGATCGAGACCGCCGTGAACATGGCAGGCAACGGGCTTCCGATGATGCGGACGAATTACTTCAACCGCGTGCAGTAGCGGCAGACCATCAACCTGCCCTGCGTCATGCGGCTTCGCTTCGACTGCAATCGCAGCGGCGTGCAGATGATCGCGATGTTGCTTTCGCAGCGCCGCGACGAACCGATCTACTCCTCTTCACTCACCTTGCCGACGCCGCCTCGCGGCACATGGCGCGCAGCCCACATATTGTCGACAAGATTCGGATACCGTCGCCTGGCCGCGGCCGCGCGCTCGCGCGCCGCCTCGATCTGCGCCATGGTCAAGGGCTTCGACTTGCCCGGTGGCTTCGCACGCTTCCATGGCGGAAGACTTGAAGGATCGACGGTCTTTTTCATGATCGCGGTGGGTTCCGATGAGAGGAATGCGCACGCCGATTGCGACGCGGTGTTGAAGCCGGGGAAGGAATTATCGGCGCGCCGCAGTAGCATGCGCTGAATCGAACTTGCGCCGGAGTTGGTCGCATCGCCGCTTTCCGATCATCGGCTCACGCTCGCCCGGCGCGCGCGAGCCCGGTCACGGCGCGACGCCGAACCTCGCGCCGAACGCATCACCCTGGAGTGCCACGATGGATCCTGTTCACCTGTTCGAACTTGCGATTGCGATGTTTCTCGCGATCATCGTGCTGCACTACCTCGCGCAGCGCGTCGGCCTGCCGCCGCCGGTGGCGCTGATCAGCGGCGGCGCGCTGCTCGCGTTCCTGCCCGGCGTACCTGCGATCACGATCGACCCTACGCTGGTGATCGTGCTGTTCCTGCCGCCGCTGCTGATGGACAGCGCGTGGACGATCGCGCTGGGTCAGCTGCGTCGCCACAAGATCGGCATCGCTGCGCTCGCGATCGGCGCCGTGCTGTTCACGACGATCGTCGTCGCGCTGGTCACACGCCTGCTGTTTCCGTCGTGGCCGTGGGCGGCGTGCGCCGCGCTCGGTGCGATCGTCGCGCCGCCCGACGCGGTCTCTGCGCGAGCCGTGTTGCAACGGGTGAAGTTGCCGCAGCGCATCCGCATTCTTCTGGAAGGCGAAAGCCTGCTCAACGATGCGACCGGACTGGTGTTGTTCCGTTTCGCGATTGCCGCGGCCGTCACTGGTAGTTTCAGCGTGCTCGATGCGACCGGCAGCTTTGTGCTGCTGGCCGGCGGCGGCGCGCTGGTCGGCGTCGCGGTCGGCACGATCTGGGTCAAGCTGGTGCGCCGGCTCGGCGATGAATACCTGGTGATCGCCGCGACCTCGCTGCTGTCGTGGATTTCCTATCTGCTCGCCGAGACCGCGCACGTGTCCGGCGTGATCGCCGCCGTCACCACCGGATTGATCGCGAGCTGGCACGCACACACGGTGCTGCCGGCGTCGACGCGCATGCGCGGCTCCTCGTTCTGGACCGTGCTGATCTTCCTGATCGAGGCCGCGATCTTCATGCTGATCGGCCTCTCGCTGCGCGGCGTGATCGAACGCGGCGGCGGCTTTGCGGCAGTGATCGCGACGACCGGCGTACCGAGCCTCGTGGTTCTGCTCACGCTCGTGCTCACACGCTTCGTCTGGATGTTCGGCTCCGATCTCGTGATCGCGCTGTGCGCGCGCTTGGGCCTGACGCGACATACGCCGCTCGGCGCGCGTTGCACCGTCGTGCTCGGCTGGGCCGGTGTGCGCGGCGTGGTCACGCTGGCGCTGGCGCTGAGTGTGCCGGAAGGTTTTCCCGGCCACGATTTCATCCTGGTGACCGCGTTCGTGGTGATCCTCGGCACCGTGCTGCTGCAGGCGACGACGTTCGAACGTCTGATCGGCTGGGCCAAGCTGGTCGAGCCGAGCGCCGACAAGCCGCGCATCACGATGAGTCAGGCGGAAGCGGCGATGGCGCAGGTGCAACTGATCACGATCGAGCGCAGCGCCTACGACAGCGACGGCACCTTGATCCATCCGAAACTGCTGGAGCGTTACCGGCGCAAGGCGACCGTGATCGTCGACTATGCCGAGCGCCCCGATCACTACTCGCCGATGCTGCATGCGCATTTCGACGTCGTGCTCGAAGCCATCGCGGCCGGACGCGGCGAATTGATCCGGCTGCATCGCGCGGGTGACATCGACGACGACACCTTGCATGAGCTGGAACGCGATCTCGATCTCGAAGAACTGAGTGCGATTTCGGCGAAGGCGTAAAGCAGGCGTCGCGGATCGAAGCGTGCAGCGCTCGACACGATCGCACCGCTCGTCGATGAAGGATGCGGCGATCGCCTGATTATCGAAGCGCGCCTGCACGCAGCGATTCGCAGTGTCGGCGCCGAGGCCGATGTCCATATCCCGCGCATAACGACGTTCTTGAAAGAAGTCGGCACCCGCCGTCTCGATCAGGGGCTCTTTCATGATGTCGTTCGCCGCGAGGAAAATACCCTCGGCCTTGCTCGTAAGCGCGGCCCTGATCGCCTGTTCGCCTGCCGCGCAGGCAACTGCGCTGTTCGTGGTCGGCGACGGAGGCAGCGGCGCCGGCTGCGGCTACGGCTCGATCCAGGACGCCGTCAACGCCGAAGCGGTCTACGCGGCCGAAAATCCCGGCAGCGACGACTTCATCTACGTCACGCGCAGCCTGTCCTATACCGCGCAAGCCATCACGATCTCCAACCAGACTCTGACGATCATCGGCGGCATCGACGACTGCAACCACTACATCCCGAGCGGCAGCACCAACATCAGCGGCAGCGGCGGCGCGGGCACCAGCGTGATTTCGATTCGCGGCAATTCCAATGTCACGCTGTCCCATCTGCTGATCAGCGACGGCGATGACGGCAATTCGAATTCCGGCGGCGGTATCGACTTCCAGGGCACCGGTTCGCTCTCGATCGACAATTCGGTCATCACCGAAAACCACGCCGGCTACGGCGCCGGCATCAATTTCAACGGCTACAACGGCGATGCCGAACTGCGCCTCGGTGCCGAGACGCTGATCACCAACAACACGGCCGCGGTGTCGGGCGGCGGCGTGCGCCTCGAAGGTCACGCCACCTTGCGCGCGCTGGTGCCGCAGATCTGGATCGCCAACAACAAGGCGAATGGCGGCTACGGCGGCGGCGTCGAAGTGATCGGACCGGCGCGTGCGGACCTGGCGTCGCCGGGCTATCGCTTCGGCAGTTATCTTCCGCTGATCTACGAGAACTCCGCGCAATACGGCGGCGGCATTTCGATCAACGGACTCGGCGGCAATACCGCATCGGTGCAGCTCTTCAGCACGGATGCGAACAATCCGGTGCGCATACAGGGCAACAGCGCATCGCATACCGGCGGCGGAATCTACCTTCAGCCGGATGCCGATGACCTCGGCTTCGCCCATCTTTGCGGCGTCGACTATCGCATCGACCAGAACAGCGCCGTCGAAGGCTCCGCGATCTACGCCGATGAAGATGAAGGTGATATCTATGTCGGCGGATTCGTCGAGCTCGGCGCCATCGCGTTTCTCGGCGACTGCACCGACGATCCGCCGGCAGCGCTCGGCGCCGTCGCCTGTACCAGCGAGGATTGCAATCTGATCGACAACAATCTCGCGCAGGACACGAGCGGACAACCGACACCCGGCTCCACGGTGCTGATCCAGACCGGCGGCATTTTTCTGGCCGATCGCGTTGCCCTGCGTGACAACCGCGGCGCGCATGCGTTGCGCGTGCTCGGCGATCTCGACACGGCTCGTCGCTATATGCACAACTGCCTGCTCGCGGACAACGTGGTCACCAGCGAACTCGTGCGCAGCGAGGGCGGCCAGGTCAGCGCCAACATCGGCAACTGCACGTTCGCCGACAACACCATATCCGGTGGTGCGATGCTGCACGCCGACACGAGCCTGCAGTTCTACGACAGCATCGTTGCGCAAGGCAACCTCGCCACGCTCGCCTACAGCGGCAATCTTTCCGCGCTGGACATCGACTATGTCATGGCCGGCGAAACGTTCTCGTTTCCGAGCGGCCAGCACATCGTGCAAGCAGACCCGCGCTTCGTCGATGCGGCGAACGCCGACTATCACCTGCGCTCCGATTCGCCGGCAATCGATCTCGCCCCGCCGGTGAACGGCGACGACCGCGACCTCGACGGACGTCCGCACGATCAGGACATGCCGAACGTGCCGAACCAAGGCGGCGTGCGTGATCTGGGTGCGTACGAACGCCAGTTGCGCTACTGCGGGAATGCGGACAGCGTGTTCTGCGATGGGTTCGAGCTTGATTGAAGGCAATCACGCCGGAGGTCTGCGAATTCATTGCGCATCGAGCGATGCGCATTCGCTGTGCGGATGGCTGCCTCAGAAAACTTTCCGTTGGCTCTGTTTCCGCTTGTCGATTCCGGCGATGCTCGATCGTCGTGTGGATGAAGCCTCCACTAGCGTAGAGACTTTTACCCACACAGCCCACAGGAAAAACCCATGTCCAAGATGATCTTCATCAGCCTGCCGATCACAAACCTGGCGACCTCGATCGCTTTCTACAAGGCGCTCGGGTTCGAGCAGAACCCGCAATTCAGCGACGACAACTCCGCCTGCATGGTGTGGAGCGAGGCGATCTACGTGATGATCGTCACCCACGCCAAGTGGCGCACCTTCACCCAGCGTCCGTTCCCGCCCGCCGGAAGCGCCGGGTCGATGCTGTCGCTGTCGATGGACAGCCGCGACGCCGTCGATGCAATGAACCGCGCCGCCGCAGCCCACGGCGGCCAGGCCGATGTGAATCCGGTCGAGGATCTCGGTTTCATGTACACGCGCGACCTCGCCGACCCCGATGGACATATGTGGGCGATTCTGTGGATGGATCCGGCGGGCATGCCGGCTTCGGACAAGCACGCTGCGGCTTGAGGGGTCGGTTCGATGATCGGGTCGACTTCCTGCGGGTTGCTGCGAAAAACGCCAGCGGGCGGTCGACCTCACCATGCCATGCCATCGAGAACAGCGGCCGAGAACCGGGGGTCAGAGCCGACTTCTCCGCGCGGCCGCCGCGGTAACGAAGAAAAAGAGACAAAGTGCACTCTGCCCCTGATTTCCGCCCTGATTTCCAAGCTCAAGTTCTGCCCTGAAGGCGGTCAAGTTGCGGTCACCTGCAGTTCGCTGGCATCACTCGGAAGCACCTAGGCACCGGGTTTCGGCGGGAAACATTTCCGAAGACATCGAGACGGAGCCCTTTAGGACCGTGAAGCGTTGGAAGCCGGTGTAGGCGCCGAAAGAATTCTTAGCGTTGACCATTCCGCACTTGTCACCTCGCGTGTCGTAACCAACGTCCTTGAATTTCGCAGAATCTGGATCCTTCAAATTTTCGCTTACGGAACGCTTGAGCGCTGCAATCTCTTCTTTCGACATCGGCTCAGGCGGATGCTTCGCATAGTACGTTTCCTTCATCGAATTCGACCGCTGCGCTGCTTCTTTGAACCTTATGAAGTACGGATTCATCGCAATGTTGTCTCGATACGAGATGTGCTGCTCCGCCATCTCTGCTTGCCGATCGTCCGCTTCTTTGACGGCTGCATCCAACTGAGCTTTGGTATTTTCATTGCTGCTGTCCGGTGTAGTTGTTGTGATCGATGAGTTTGGTGAGCGCGATTCGTCGATCGGCAAACCCTGTGCCTTCCGTTGCGCAATCCATTCCCTTTCCAATCGATCAGCGTCCGACTGAGTTTGACTGCGCGCAGTCGGCGAAAGTGTAAGGAACAACATAATGATCGCGAGAAAAGCTTTGCTCACCATCTAATCCCCCCAACTCGATAGCATGCGTGTGGCCTAGTCTAATAGATGTAGGTCGCAGAGGTTTACTCCGCAAGGCAAGCCGAGGCCCGGGGTCGAGAACGCGGGGATCAAAACAGGGGGGTCCGAGAATCGGGGTCGAGAATCGAGGTCCCGAAAACCGGGGGCAAAGTCGACTTCTCCGCGCGGCCGCTGCGGCGACGGAGAAGAAAGAGAGAAAGTGCACTCTGCCCCCCGGTTTCCCGACCCGGTTTCCGCGCGTAGTCAGCGCGGAAAGAACTTCCACTTCCCCTCGGACACGACATCGACAGCGCCATCGACCACCTTGATGGCCGTGTCGTCGTCGATCGCATAACCCGGACACCCGATCTCGACCGCCCACTGTTCGGCCGCGGCCATCGTGTTGTCCGCGAATCCCGGATAGTCCAGGTGAGGAAAGATCGCGAAGTCGACGACGCCGAGTGCGACGTCTTCACCGGTGATGGGCGGCTTGGTTTCGATGAAGGCGTCGCCGACGCATGGAGCCATGACCATGCTGCCGGCGCTGAGGCCGACCCAGAGCATGTCGGGCATCGTCTGCAACAGATCAGCGAGACCCGACTGCCGCATCCAGTGGCACAGGTACAAGGCATCGCCGCCGTTGACCAGCAGCACGTCGGTCTCGCGCAGCCAGCGCTGCCAACGCGCCGGATCGATGCTGGGCAACGCCGTCAGTTCCAGCAGGCCCACGGATTTCCACCCGAGTTCGCACATCGGCGTGGCGGGCTGCTTGCCCGCGATGAATTTCCAGGCCCCGCCGGGCGTGCCGGACGGATGGCCGTACCCCGCGGTAGGGATGCACAGGGCACGCGCGTCGGCGATGGGCTTGCCCAGGAGATCGAGCAGCGCAGCGTGGATGCTTGCGTTGCGGATGCCAGCGGAGGTGAGGAGCATTTTCATGAGGCGTTCCCGAGTAGGGCCGAAGTGGCCGGTCGGGAGGGCGACGATTGAAGGTGCGGGAATTCGACTAAGGAGAAGCCGGGTCGAGAACCGGCGAGAACCGGGTCAGAGTCGACTTCTCCGCGCGGCCGTCGCGGTAAGGAAGAGGAAAAAGAGAAAGTCCACTCTGCCCCCAGGTTTCCGGCCCCGGTTTCCCGACTTTCTTCCCACCCCCGCTCACCCGTGCATTTCGCGAAAATGTATAGTCTGCCCCGGCATGGCGGGTACCCTATCCGGCCACGAATCGCAGGGAGATGTCATGGGTCTTGTTCAAGCGGTGGCGGGTTCGATCGGCGGTGCGCTGGCCGACCAGTGGAAGGACTTCTACACGGTTCCGGGCGGATTGCCGGCGACGGCGGCGCTGTTCGCTGCGGTGCCCCAAGGCACCAACGTCGGACGCGGTTCGAACACCAAGGGTTCGTCCAACATCATCACGAACGGCTCGAAGATCGTCGTGCCCGAAGGCTACGGCCTGCTGCTGTTTCAGGACGGCAAGATCACCGGCTTCGCATCGGAGCCCGGCGGTTACGAATGGCGCTCGGACGATCTCAACTCGAAGTCGATCTTCTCCGGCGGCGGCTTCGTCGATTCGCTGGTCAAGCAGAGCTGGGAGCGCTTCAAGTTCGGCGGCCAGCCCGGCTCGCAGCAGGCGGCCTTCTTTGTCTCGTTGAAGGAACTGCCGGACAACCGCTTCGGTACCCAATCGGAAATCTACTGGGACGATAGTTTCCTCAACACCCAGGTCGGCGCGGTCACGCGCGGCACCTATACGCTGAAGATCGTCGACCCGATTCTGTTCGTGAAGAACTTCGTGCCGGCGTCGTACCTGCAGCCCGGCCAGGTGTTCGATTTCACCGACATGGACAACGCGGCCGCGAGCCAGTTGTTCAACGAAGTGGTCGGCTCGCTCGCGCCGGCGTTCAGCGCGTACACCAACGATGCCGACAAGGGCCATCGCATCACCAAGCTGCAGCAGGATTCGCTCGGCTTCGCCAAGAGCCTGTCCGATGCGGTCGAGCAGGCCTATCAGTGGAAGTCCGATCGCGGCCTGGTCATCGTCAAGACCGCCATCGTGTCGATCGAATACGACGCCAACACGCGCGAACTGCTGAAGACCGTGCAGCGCGCCGACGCGCTGGCCGGCGCACGCGGCAACTCGAACCTGCAGGCGAGTGTCGCGCAGGGCATTCAATCCGCCGGTGAGAACGGCGGTGCCGCGGGACTCGTCGGCGTCGGCATGGCCTCCGGCATGCTCGGCGGCATCGGCAATCTGCAGCAGCCGGTGGCACCGGCCGCGCCAGCCGCGGACGACCCGGTCGCCAAGCTCAAGAAAGCCAAGGAGATGCTCGAACTCGGCCTGATCACCCAAGCCGACTACGACACACTCAAAGCCAAGGCACTCGGCCTCTAACCGCGCGGAGCGCAGACCATGTCCGACACCAGGACGCCGCCGCCGCCGCCACCGCCCGTCAGCGGTCCCGGCTCGCCGCGCGATGTGCCGCCCGTTCCCGGCAGTCAGCCGATCGATCCGTCGACGCTGCCGGGGCCGATCCGCGACGAGTTGCAGGCGCCCGATCCGGTCGCGATCGACACCGCTTCGCCTGAGCTCAAGGACGGCGTCAACCGCTGCCCGAAATGCGGCTCGACCGAGATCCGCAACAAGCCCGGCACCGATCTGCTGATGTGCCTGTATTGCCGCAACGAATGGGACGGCGCGCGCGTCGAGGAAGCATTCGGCCTCGGCGTCGGCATCGACAAGCTGTCCGGCACCGTGATGGCCAGCGGCGCGCGCGACATCGCCGCCGATGCCGCCAGCCTGATGACCTTCAAATGCGGGGCCTGCGGCGCCGAAGTCACGATCAATACCGAAAACGCGATGACCGCGCGCTGCCACTGGTGCCGGCACATGCTCGGCGTCAACGAGCAGATCGCCAACGGCGCGGTGCCCGATGCAGTGCTGCCGTTCCACATCAAGAAAGACGACGCAGTCGCGCGCATCCGCCAGTTCGTCGACAAGCGAAGGCTGTTCGCGTTGAAGGAATTCAAGGAGCAGTTCACGCCGGAAAATGTCACCGGCGTCTACCTGCCCTACATGATCGTCGACGCCAACGTCAGCGCGATCGTCGCCGGCAAGGGCGAGATCAAGACACGCGAATACACGCGCGGCAGCGACAACGACAAGAAGACCTATTACGACGCCAACGTCTACCAGATCGATCGCCAGGTCGTCTTCACCGTCGACGACCTGCCGCTGGAATCGTCCACCGAACGCAGCAACCTCGACACCAAGGTCAACACCAACAACGTGATCAACACGATCCTGCCGTTCGACACCAAGAACGCGGTGAAGTGGAACGCGTCGTACCTCACCGGCTTCAGCTCGGAAAAGCGCAACAGCAACGTGGACAACATGCGCCCGCATCTCGAAGACGAACTGCTGTCGATCGCGCGCGCCCAGGTCGAAGATTCCGTGCGCCGCTACGACCGCGGCGTGCGCTGGGAACAGGAGCAACTCGACGTGATCGGATCGCGCTGGGTATCGATGTACCTGCCGGTGTGGCTGTACTCGTATCACCAGCCCGGCAGCAACGGCGGCATGCTGCACTACATCGCCGTCAACGGCCGCACCGGCGAAACCATGGGCAGCGTCCCCGTGCAGCAATGGAAACTGCTGCTCGCCGCGCTCAGCGTCGGCACCGTGCTCGAAACCATCGCACTCTTCATCCTCGGACATTCCTCATGAGCGACGACGGCGGACTCTGGCTGCTCGCGGCCGGCCCGGCCGGCGCGACGGCGCTGTACTGGGCGCTGTACCGCTATTACCGCAACACCGACAAATCGCATGCGTTCGAGCGCGAAACCGCGATCGAGGCCAAGCCGGTGACCGGCTCGGAGACGCAGATCGGCGAGGTCACCGGAACGCGCGAGAAACGCATCGCCGGTGACAATGTGGCGAACTACAGAGCGCGTGTGGAACGGATTCAGGGCGATACGAGCTGAGGGTCAGGCGTTTCGACTCTCACGAGAAAAGCAGTCTGGTCTCGCTGACGGACCCCGAGAGAGAAGCCGCACCCTCCGACATGGCCCTCGCGCAAAGCTACTTTCACCTAGGACCGCTGATCTAGTCCGATATCCAACAGAGCGCAACCACGACGTGGATTTTGCCGATGACATCCTTGATCAACGCATGCGGAAGGCAGCCTTTGATCACGTTCGCGTGTTGAACGCCACGGGCGATCATCTCAATTCAAGCGATCTGGCCAAAGGCTTCCTGTTCGATGGGCAGCGAGTTCCTCTAGTCAATCCGCAGCGAGGAATCTTCAAACCGCGACAGATGCGATTTCTGTTGTCGATAAGGACGGTATTTCCCAAACCCGGCGCTCGAATCTGGTACGACGATCAGCGCCGCGTCCACAGTCAGTTGTTTGAGAGCGACGACTTCGTGGACTATGCATTCATGGGGACAGACCCGGACGCGGCCGACAACCGATGGCTCCGCGAGGCGTTTGAAGAGCGTATCCCGATCATTTATTTCATCGGCATAGCCCCGGGGCGGTTCACGGCCATTGTTCCAAGCTATGTCGCCGGCTGGAATCGAACGACACTCAAATCGTCAATTGGATTCGGCAATCCGAATACTTACGATGACGCGCGCTATCCCGACACAGAAGCTGCACGACGTTACGCACTCCGTAGCGTGCAACAACGGCTGCATCAGGCGTCATTCCGTCAAGCGGTGATTGCTGCTTATGACAACAGATGTGCGCTTTCGGGGTTGCCCGAACCACTTCTTCTCGACGCCGCGCATATCGTATCGGACCGACACGAAGTGCTTGGTCAGCCGGTAGTTCCGAATGGCATCCCTCTTTCAAAACTTCATCATGCCGCCTTCGATGCTCACCTGATCGGAATCGATCCTGACTATCGTCTGCATGTATCGACGCGGCTGTTGGAGCAGAACGATGGGCCGATGTTGGAAGCGATGAAGGCACTCGAAAAGAAACTGATTCGACTGCCGGTGCGGCACAAGGATCGACCAGACCGAGACCGTTTAGCGATGCGCTTCGAAGGCTACCAAGCGAGCAACTGAGTTCAAGGAGCATCGCAGTGAAACGTTACCTGATTTCGTTCGATGACGGCGCCATGGGCCACATTCCAGAAGGCGATTGGCCAGCCGTCGGCGACGCCGCGCACGCGGTGATGCGGGATGCGAAGAACGCGGGTGTCTGGATCCACGGCGGAGGAGTCGAGCAGCAGCGAGCGAGCATCGTTGGCACCGATGGCCTAGTTGCCGACGGACCGTCGCCCGAGACCAAAGCCGTGATCGGTGGGTTCTCGATCATCCAGGTATCCACGCGCCAAGACGCACTCGCATGGGCCGCGAAGTTCGCGGCCGCCTGCCGGTGCGCTCAGGAGGTTCGGGAACTCATGGACGATCCGGAAGTCTGACGACCCGGCGACCCGGCGCTGAGCGGACGTGTATGGGTCGTGTTGTCTGACCACCTGTCGGCTCGCTGGTTCCAGCACAATGCATCGGTGCAGCCAAGATGCGCTTGAGCGTCGGCTTGGCAATTGTCACTGCGGCATCGGGAACGTGCACACTGATCCGCGATCCGTTTCAAGCACTTGTCTCCGCCCCCTTTCTGGAAGACCCATGAAGGCCCGCCGCCTCCATCCATCTGCGGCGGCATGAGCAGCACGTCGCACCACGCCATCGAAGCGCCTCACGATCGGACCGAACGCGTACACCGCTGGACGGCCGCGCTGCTGACCGTGCTCGTGCACATGCTGCTCGTACTGCTGGTGCTGCCGCCGCCTCCACCGATCACCACGTCGATGCCGCAAGGCGGCGCCGGCGGTAGCCGCATGAACGTGACGCTCATCGACGAGACGCCCGGTTCGCCGCCGCCCCCCGAGCCCGAGCCACCCGTGCGCAAGCCGATTCCGCGCAAAACGCCGACAGCATCGCGCGCCATCAAACGCCCACCGTCCACGCCGGTCGCGCAGGCCAGCGACCCCATGCCTGCCGAGGCCGAAACCTCGACCGTACCGCCCGCCCCAACACCCAAGCCGCCCGACGCCCCACACGAAACCAAAGAAATCGGCTTCCCCGCGCATGGTCGGACGGACGTCGCCACCCGCGCGAACGACGCACTGGCCGCCAAGCTCGGCAGCAACCGCGGGCAAAGCAATACGCCGGCCCCCACCGGACCCGACCTCGGCGTGGACGGCTTCCACGTGTACTACGAACTGGTCAACGAAACCCGTCTGCGCACCTGGCGCGATCAAGGCATGACCGAACTGTTCCTTCCGTTACCCGGAACGCGCCGGCTGATGGTCTGCCCGCTGGAAGTAGCGCTGCGACGCGGCTCGAGCGCGTGTCGCATGGTCGAGATGGATTCGCCGCAGCTCAAGGCGATTGGTGATGCGAGGGATGTGATTGATATACGGCAGGTGGATCAGTTGGGGAAGGTGGTTTGGAGTGGGCCTGGGGCGTATCGGTGAAGGGGTGAGAAGCTGTGATGAAATGGAGTAATCCACCTGACTCCGTGCTTTGGAGAAAGCGCACTCTGATCCCACTTTCGCTGACCCCACTGAATCGCCCAGGGTTTCGTGGAGGCTGTTTGGTTTAAGTCAGACGGTCACCTCGACGACCTGACTGCCGAGATGCCGCTAGTAGTTTGCCTCAGCTTCGGCGGGCGGGATGTACCCGATGGGTTCCAGCAGTCGATGGTGGTTGAACCAAGACACCCATTCGAGCGTCGCCAGCTCCAGTGATTCCTTCGTTTTCCATGGCGCGCGGCGATGGATCAACTCGGCCTTGTAGAGGCCGTTGATCGTCTCGGCCAGTGCGTTGTCGTAACTGTCGCCCTTGCTACCGACGGATGGCTCGACGCCGGCCTCGGCCAATCGTTCGGTGTAGCGGATAGACACGTATTGCGACCCACGATCGGAATGAATCACCAGACGGCCGTCGCGTTCGGGCTGACGCGCGTACAACGCCTGCTCTAAGGCATCGAGAACGAAGTCCGTCGGTCAATCCCCCTTACCCGAGTCCAGTCTTTTCTGGAAACTCCCGCTGCTGCCATCGTCGTTTGAACGCCAGCGGCGGCAGGTGACCGATGGCGCTGTGGGTGCGTTGTTCGTTGTAAATCGCGAGCCATTCCTCGGTGACCGCTCGCGCTTGGTCGAGTGATCGGAACTGATGGGCATTGAGGACTTCCAGCCGATACGTGCCGTTGAATCGCTCGATATAGGCGTTCTGCGCCGGGCAGCCGGCTGGATGAAGTCCCAACGGATGCCTCGCTCCTTCGCCCACGCCTGCGTCACCTCGCTGGTGAACTCCGGTCCGTTGTCGCTGCGGATCGAGGCAGGCGCTCCATGCCCTTCGCACAGGCGCTCCAGTACGCGCACGACCCGGTTCGCGGTGAGACTGATGTCCATCTCGATCGTCAGCGCATGGCGGGCGTAGTCGTCGATCACATTGAATATCCGGTACGAGCGCTTGTCGGCGAGACTGTCGCCCATGAAGTCCATCGACCAGCACTCGCCCGGACCGATCGGTTGCACGAGAGGATGGCGCACCTCCCGCACCAGACGCCGTCGGCGGCGACGTCGGATTGACAGAGCGTTCTGGTGGGAGAGCCGCTCGGTCCGCTTGTGGTTGATCCGATGCCCTTCGTGACGCAGTTGCCAATGCAGCTTGGGGCATCCCCAAGCCGCGTGCGTTTGCGCCAGCTCGAGCAGTCTCGCCTTCGCCTCTGACCGCTCGACCGAACGTCGTTGACGCCGCTGCGTTGCGCGCGGTGGCCGCACGATCCGGCACGCCTGGCGCTCGCTCACGACCTTCTCGCCCCTCAGCCAGCCCACCGCCTCGCGGCGCTGCGCTGGCGTCACCACTTTTTTGCGACAACCTCCTTCATCAGCTCAAGCTCAAGACTCTGGTTCGCATACATCCGCTTCAGACGCGCGTTCTCCTGCTCCAGCTCGCGAAGCCGCTGCATGTCCGACACACTCATCCCGCCGTACTTCGAGTGCCATTGGTAGAACGTCGCCGCGCTGATGCCATGCTTGCGCGCGACCTCCGCCACGGCCAGGCCCGCTTCGGCCTCTCTCAAGAGGTCCGCGATCTGGCTTTCACTGAACTTGGACTTGCGCATAGGACCCTCCGGTAAGGAGAGTTTCCAGGAATCGTTGGACTCACTCTACGGGGGAAGGACCGACCCATTCCAGCAGCGTCTGTGGCACGCAGCCGATCTTCGGTGCGATCGACTCGATCGCCAACCACAGCGACGGGTATTCGCCGCGGTGCTCCTGCACCAGTCGCACTGCACGCTCACGGACCTCGGGCGAAAACTTCTTCGACTTGTTCATGGCTCCATTCTCTCAAGAGTTGGAGCCTCCACAGAACCCGGGGCGATTCACACTTCTTCTGACCCCTTCTTGTGACCCCGGTTTCGTAGACTCCGGTTTCGGACTGAAGGAAGTACGGTCCGCCGCCGTTTCGGCCTCGGTTTCGGCTACTTAGATTCAATCCTAGCCGCATAAAGAGAAACATTTGGCTTCCCATCATTCCGCAGCTCTCTCATCTCAATGCTCAGGCCGGTTTGTGAAAATCGCAGAATTCCGTAAGCATTCCTCTCAGCTCCGGGCAATCTTTCTCTTTTTACGCTCACACTACCGCCAGCAACCACAGTAATAGATGGGATTGACTCTCCTATATTCTCATAGCGAACCAATCTAGGTATGTGCTGATGGCCATGAAGAGCTACAATTACATCGGCCTTACAAGCCAAGTCAAGCAATTTAGCAGCATCGAGCGTCAAAGAGACGCCATGTTCGTTCAATCCATCGACAGCGGTAACGGGTAGCAGGTGGTGGTGGAGCGCAATAATTCTAAAGTTCGCCGGACCACGAGACTTGTTTTTTAGTTTCCTAATTACGTCATAACCGCCTTCACCAACGTAACCATATTCCGTCCAGCGCGTGGCAACAATACCACATGAATTCAACGCGCAAATATCAACTACGATTTTTCCCAAGCGTATGTTAAAGAGTTCATTTATTGGATTCATAATAGGAACATTTTTCATTACATTCCTAAATATAGGATATTCCATCTCGTGGGAGAAGTCCACTTGATTACTTAATGAAAGGCCCTCTACCTTAACCCCATCCGCATTCGAAAATCTACGAATATCATGGTTTCCAGGTACCAATATTAGACTTTCACTCGATATATTTAATTCTACACATATATTTTTTAGCTCAGATACAATTTGCGCTCGAATTTTGTCGGTCCAGCCGGCCTTAGTGACGAAATCTCCGGTAATAACGATAGCGGCAATCTTATCAGCAAGACCCTTCTGCTTAAGATCATCCAGAAGACACTCACATAACGAAGGATCGGGGGAGCTTGCACTTAAAGATGTTTCAGGCGGTCTAAATCCATAGTCGGCGCCAAAATGCATATCAGACAAATGTAAAATCGTATCTCGCGAAGGCATTTCCACACGCTTCGGAATACTGACACCACTTTCTACGGCGCTCCCATCGCATCGCAAAAACGTTCGCTCGCCAAATTGTTCGAACAGGGCGTTGTTATATTTTACACGCCGAATTTCATATATTAAGAACCACGCAAACACGCTAGACATTATATTCCGAGAATACTCCGGCACTCGCTCGATATCAATCTCACCCGCTTCGGGCTGAACTAATACTCTTGAGTACCTCGCAATATAGGCCAGTCGCGAAGATCTGTTAACAATATATATATAACCATCAAGATTAGACCTAATATAATCAACATTGTCCGGCTCAGACGCTTTTCTCCACCAGCCCCACCAGACGGACCCAAGACGACGGATGACGCGCCGATGCGCGCTTATTGTGTCAATATCGACAACGGCGTCTCTGAAACGCAATGCTATGCGTGGTGTGTCCATTCCAAGACTCGCTCCGGTGGATACAATGGAGTATTCCAGCTTTTTAAGGGAAGAAGATGATTAATCTCAACTTTGCTTAAACAGCCCCAGCCGCCCATCACAAGTTTACGTATTTCTTGAACGAGAAGATCCGCACCGCCGACTATAGCGACCTCATTATTAGAGCTCCACAACCCAATTTCGCGCCTGCCCGGAGCTCTCAAACTTGTCGAAAGCTATATCCAACCTTCTGCCAATGGATGGTTTCGAATCAAAGGAACGTCTCCGCCCAGCGGCACCGTCTTGATCGCCAACTGATACTCGTCGATGATGAATCTATGCCAAAAATCCGGCCCAATTATCGCTGGCGTAAGCATCGGGATTTTAACTGGCTTAATGATCAATAAATCTCCGCTTCTTGCAGAAGATCTTTCTTTACGTCGACTTGCCTGCAGCTCAAATTCCGGCGTCTCGTAAATTATGGCGTTGGAAACTAACTCGAATGTACTCCACGTCTGCAGCCATGACACCAATTCGCTTCTCTCTATAGCGCCGCCCGGCCTTGTATATTCAGGCCATAAAGCGCAAATTATTTCAGATTGTGTCGTCGCATGCTGCGCGGCCCAACTAAGCCATCTACGGTATATGTCTGGGTACCACGGCGGATCTAAAATAATAATGTCCGCCACAAAGTGAAGCGGGTTATCTACATTGGCATCTATAGCAACATGCGAAACACAATCTTGCATAGGTTGACGATCGACGAGCAAAACCGTCTCCTTGCGGCGCTCCAGCTCTTCGGCGACCGTTGGTACGCCAATAGCTAAAGTTGATTTCCCCATGCCCACATAGTTGCTCAACTTATTTACAGTAGCTACTGAGAACAACCACTCAAAATCAAGCGGATGTGGATCCGGTTTAAAACGCTTCAATTGGAACCTCATCTGATCGCGTTAATCACCAAAACTGGGGCCAAAAACTTGAGTCAGAGCATTGTTCCAATCGGACATCGGTTTCGAAGCCAAAGAAGCAAATCATCGTTTAAAACAGAAGTCCGAAATCGGGGCGGTCCGAAACCAGAATCAGAGTACAGGAACCCGAGAAGCAGAGCACTGCTTCCGAATGATCGCGAAACCAGAAACCGGGGTCGGCAGAAACCGGGCCAGAGTACCCTTTCCGTGTCGCCTAGGAATCGGCAAGCTGGGGTCTAAGCACTTTTTCACCTCGCGCCTCCTCTTATGCCGTAGCTTGACGATTTCGTCCAGGTCGCGCGGTCAACCGCCAGCGTGCTTCATTTCGGTCAGGCGTTCAATGCTTACAACGCAGATCGAGAGCTCGTGGATTTTCTTCACATCCGCTTCACGCAGCTTGCATTGGAGCGCGATTGGTATGTCTATGAAGTGGTCGAACTAGCGACGCTTGACTAGACCGGCAAGTGCTTCAATGGCGACAGGCAGCGAGGTTTGAAACCCGCCGCTGCTCTGCCACCAAGCTCATCGAAGTCTACAACTTCCAGTTGGGGACCTGCCCGTCACCGGCCACACCGGACATAAGGCTTCGACCGCGCCCATCCGTTCGATTCAATCGGAAAGGTCAGCCCTGCCCGGTATCGCATTGTTCGTCACACTGTCGACAACGAAAGATTCGCCAACGCAGTAAGCGGGCCTTCACGCAGCAATCCGCTCGATCTTGCGCACCAAATCCCCATCGCCCGGTGCGCCTCCTCCAGAGCGAAATCAGCCTGCGGCCCGAGCAAGAAACGCTCGCTGGTACCGAGTGCAGCCGCGAGGCGCACGGCGGTGTCCGGCGTGATCGAGCGCTTACCAAGCACGATCTCGTTGATGCTTCGTGGAGAACATCGGCCGCAGCGCCAATGCGTTCTGGCTGATGCCCAGCGGCTCCAAGAACTCCGTCAGGAGAACTTCGCCTGGATAAATGTTGGGGAGTTTCTTCATGAAATTGCTGCCTAGTGAAAGTCCACGATCTCGGACGTCATATGCAGCGCCATCAGTCCGAGGTCGACGTCAGAGCACCCTCATTGCAGTGAAGCGGCTCGACGGTCGATGCATCTTCCGGCGAAGGATAACGCCGCTCCCTCAAAGCGACCGATCAAGCCAGAAGAACCGCCCGAAAACCGCCAGCGCCGCACCACGTTAGCAGGGTTTCCCCTACTTGCACCCTCCGCACATCGGCGGCAGGGTTCACCTACGGAAACCTCTGAGCTCTCGACCATGACCAACCCCATCGGCGCGCTTTTCAACCACGTCATCCACCCTGCCCTCGAGCACGCGGCCGATGTGGGCGGCAAGGTCGCCAAGGCTGTCGGTGATGTGGGTCACGCCGTGTCGGCCGCAGCCAACGAGGTCGGGCACGCCGTGGCGAAGGAAGGCGTTGGCAAGGTGGCTTCAGATATCGCCAGGCACGAGGTGGCGACGGATGTCGGCGTATTGAAGGAGCTGCATGCGCGCTCGCGGTCGCCGATGGATTTCGTCGATTGGCTCGCAGGTCCGAAGGGGCCGAGCGTCGAGGGTGCGACGGCGCAGGAGCCGGGCTTGCAGGACGGCATCGGGCATGTGATCGATGCCGCCATGAAGAATCCGCTGATCGCGAGCGTGGCGGGCAAGATTTTCAGCTTCGAGAAAGTGCCCGGGCAGGATTTCTACACCACCAACGAGCACGGCCTGCAGAGCATCGCCGGCTTCCACGGGGTGATGGACACGGTCGGCAAGCTGATGGGCATGGATCTGCAGGACAAGACGATGGAGTTCGAGGCCAACGGCGTCGGCTACAGAGTGGAACTGTGGAAAGGTAGCTACGCCGCCGGCGGCGCTTACGGCGGCGAGATCGGCATCTACACGCGCGACGCCGGTGATCGCGGCCCGCTCGGCGATCTGCTGGAACACATTCCGGACTACTACTCGTCGGCCAACGGCGGCAACCAGATCAAGACGACGCAGACGATTACCGACACGCGCTCCGGCGCAAGTTTCACCAACGACGGCAAAGGCGCCGACGGCCCCGACGGCAAGCACTTCTGGAACCTCGCCATCCGCACCGACCCCGGCGTGCGCGACGAGGACATCCGCCAGCAAGGCACGCTGGATTTCGGCGGCATGACGTTCAACGGCCACCCCGACGCCGACAAGGCGCGCAACGTGGCCGAGTCGTGTTTTGCCGAGATGCAGAAGCAGGGCGTTCCCGGGGCCAAGCTCAGCGCCGATCATTTGACGATCACTTATGACTGGGGCGCGGGCAAGCCTTGAGAAAAAAAACCAGGGTCGTTGTGAACTTCTAGAAAGCACTTTGACCCCAATTCGTACCCCCCAGTTCGTACCCGCTTCCCGGTTCTGGCCCATCGACGCGGGTAAAGGCCTTGTCACAGCTTCGTCAATGCAACAGCCATCGCGTGAGATGCATATGTTCGCCGTGGCCACGATTGCTTAGCACGAGATCGACCGCAGCTACCTTAAAGCCGAACGGCTCGATTGCGCCGCTTTCGACACTCAATTTGTTGGAATATCCGAGAGTCAAGTGAGCCTGCTTGTGGCCACGCCTTGCCTCTATGCCGGCATATCGCTGCGCGTCGGCGAGCGCAATCCGAAGGCCATCCACACTACGGCTGCCAGCGCCGTCTGCAATTGCCACCAAGGCCTGGCCGCCTGCGCCGAAAGACGCGATTGCTGCAAACGCAATCTCGAATGAAGGGTAAGCGAAATATTGCTCGGCCAGAGCAATTGCATCCCGTAAAGGTTGCCTACGCCGACCTCGCATGCCCCACTCCTCGACGCTGACATGCAACAACTCGGGTGATCTCAGATAGAGCGCGGGCTGATACCTGTGGCACAAGCATCGCTGCCAACTGACGACGTGCGGGAGATCTTCGTCCTTTGGATACAAAGCAAAAAAGAGCGGCCAAAGCAAAGGGGCCGCATCGAAACCCAGCCCCTGAGAAAGCCGCGAATCCGGAAAAAGATCGTCCATGATCCGTCCTACATATTCCTTCTGTACTCCCCACCCACGTCATACAACGCATGACTGATCTGCCCCAGGCTATGCGTCTTCACCGCCTCCATCAACGCCGCGAACACGTTCTTCCGATCGCGCGCGGTGTCCTGCAGATAACGCAAGCCATGACCGTCGTGCACTTCCTTCGCCTCGTCTTCGCCATCGGCCGCATTGGCGTGTGAGGTTTCGCCCGCGGGTGCGAGGCGGTTGCGGTTTTTTTGATAGGCGAGCACGTTGGTGATCTGCGCGCCCTTTTCTTCCTCGGTGCTGCGGATCAGTTCGATCTCGGTGACGATGTCGCCGGCGTGTTCCTTGGGCAGGAAGGTGTTGACGCCGACCAGGGGCAGGCTGCCGTCGTGTTTCTTGTGTTCGTAGTACATCGACTCGTCCTGGATCTTGCCGCGCTGGTACATCGTGTCCATCGCGCCGAGCACGCCGCCGCGTTCGCTGATCGCCTCGAATTCCTTGTAGACGGCTTCTTCGACGATGTCGGTCAACTTGTCGACGATGAAACTGCCCTGCCACGGGTTCTCGCAGAAGTTGAGGCCGAGTTCCTTGTTGATGATCATCTGGATCGCGACGGCGCGGCGCACGCTTTCCTCGGTCGGCGTGGTGATCGCTTCGTCGTACGCGTTGGTGTGCAACGAATTGCAGTTGTCGAACAGCGCATACAACGCCTGCAGCGTGGTGCGGATGTCGTTGAACTGGATTTCCTGCGCGTGCAGGGAACGACCGCTGGTCTGGATGTGGTACTTCATCATCTGGCTGCGCGGGTCGGCGCCGTAGCGCTCGCGCATCGCGCGCGCCCAGATGCGCCGCGCCACCCGGCCGATGACGGTGTATTCCGGGTCCATGCCGTTGGAGAAGAAGAAACTCAGGTTCGGCGCGAAGTCGTCGATCTTCATCCCGCGCGCGAGGTAGTACTCGACGATGGTGAAGCCGTTGCTCAGCGTGAAGGCGAGCTGGCTGATCGGGTTCGCGCCGGCTTCGGCGATGTGGTATCCGCTGATCGACACCGAATAGAAGTTGCGCACTTTCTTGTCGACGAAATACTGCTGGATGTCGCCCATCATGCGCAGCGCGAATTCGGTGCTGAAGATGCAGGTGTTCTGCGCCTGATCTTCTTTCAGGATGTCGGCCTGCACGGTGCCGCGCACGGTGCTCAGCGTGTGCGCCTTGATGCGCGCGTAGGTGTCCGCATCGACCACTTGGTCGCCGCTGATGCCGAGCAGGCCGAGGCCGAGGCCGTCGTGGCCTTTCGGCAGGTCGCCGCTGTAGGTAGGGCGCGTGCGGCCTTCGAAGAGTTTCTCGATCGTCGCGCTCGCTTCGGCCCAGCGTGTGGCGTCTTCGCGCAGGTAACGTTCGATCTGCTGATCGATCGCGGTGTTCATGAACATCGCGAGGATCATCGGTGCCGGGCCGTTGATCGTCATCGACACCGACGTGGTCGGCGCGCACAGGTCGAAGCCGGAATACAGCTTCTTCATGTCGTCGAGCGTCGGCACGTTGACGCCGGAGTTGCCGATCTTGCCGTAGATATCCGGCCGCGGCGCCGGGTCTTCGCCATACAGGGTGACGCTGTCGAACGCGGTCGACAGGCGCGCGGCGGGCAGGCCCTGGCTCAGGTAATGGAAGCGGCGGTTGGTGCGCTCCGGCGTGCCTTCGCCGGCGAACATGCGGATCGGATCTTCGCCGCTGCGGCGGTACGGATACACACCGCCGGTATACGGATAGCTTCCTGGAAGATTTTCTTTTTGCAGAAACACCAGCAGCTCGCCCCAGCTCTTGTAGGTGGGCGCGGCGATCTTCGGAATCTTCTGGTGGCTGAGCGAATCGCGGTAGTTCTCGACCTTGATCGCCTTGCCGCGCACTTCGTATTCGGTCACTTCGTCGGTGATCGATTTCAGGCGCTGCGGCCAGTCGCGCAGCAGCTTGAGTGAATCGGATGAGAGCGACTGGATCGCGTCGTTGTAGCGTTGGCGCAGGGTGAGCAGCGTGCGGTCCACGCTCTCGTCATTCCGGCGGACGCCGGAATCCAGCGCCTTCGTTTTCGCGTTGTCGGAAAGGCGCTGGGTCCCGGCGTTCGCCGGGACGACGGGTGCGAGGGCCTCTGATGGATAAAGGTCGAGCGCCTTCGGCAGGCTTGAATCCTCGAGATCGCGCAGCGACTGCCAATACGACTGCGCGCGGTCGGCGATCTCGGCCTGGCTGTCGATGACGGCGTTGATGCCGCGCCCCTGTTCGGCAATTTCGGCGAGATAGCGCACGCGCTGGCCGGGAATCAGCACGGTCGCGCGCGGCTCCTTCAGCGAGGTGTCGAACGCGGGCTTCCAGTCGACGCGCACGTCGTCGGGCAGCGCGAGTTTTTCGCGCAGCAGGCGGCACAGGTTGGTGAACATCCAGGTCACGCCGGGATCGTTGAACTGACTCGCGATGGTCGGATACACCGGCACCTGGTCGTCGGTCAGCTTGAACGCAACGCGGTTGCGCTTCCACTGCTTGCGCACATCGCGCAGCGCGTCTTCGGCGCCGCGCTTGTCGAACTTGTTGAGGACCACCAGCTCGGCGAAGTCGATCATGTCGATCTTCTCGAGCTGGCTCGCCGCACCGTATTCGCTGGTCATCACGTACATCGGAAAATCGACCAGGTCGACGATCTCCGAATCGCTCTGACCGATGCCGGCGGTCTCGACGATGACCAAGTCGTAGCCCTGCCCTTTCAGGAAGGCGATGCAGTCCTTCAGCACGATGCTGGTCGCCGCGTGCTGGCGCCGCGTCGCCATCGAGCGCATGAATACGCGCGGGCTGCGCAGCGAATTCATGCGGATGCGATCGCCGAGCAGCGCGCCGCCGGAACGGCGCCGCGTCGGGTCGACCGCGAGCACGGCGATGCGCATCTGCGGGAACGCGTGCAGAAAGCGCAAAAGCAACTCGTCCACAACCGAAGATTTACCGGCGCCGCCGGTGCCGGTGATGCCGACCACCGGCGTGCGGCCGCCGGCGAGGTGCCATTCCTTGCGCAGGCGGTCGAGCTGGGCGGCGTCGTGGCGGCCTTCCTCGATCGCGGTGAGCGCGTGGCCGACGGCGATTTCGTCGTCGATCGCGACCTGTGCGGCCGGCACCTCGTGCGCTTCGACTTCGCCGAGCACGCGCGCTTCGGCGGCGCCGCGCGCGCGCGCGACGACGTCCTCGATCATCGCGACGAGGCCGAGATGCATGCCGTCGTTCGGATGGTAGATGCGCTCGACGCCGTAGGCTTGCAGCTCGCGGATTTCCTCCGGCGTGATGGTGCCGCCGCCGCCGCCGAAGACGCGGATGTGGCCGGCGCCGCGCTCCTTCAGCATGTCGACCATGTACTTGAAGTACTCGACGTGGCCGCCTTGATACGACGACAGCGCGATCGCATCGGCGTCCTCCTGCAGCGCGGCGCGCACGACGTCCTCGACCGAACGGTTGTGGCCGAGATGGATCACCTCGGCGCCCTGCGCCTGGATCAGCCGGCGCATGATGTTGATCGCGGCATCGTGGCCGTCGAACAGGCTGGCCGCGGTGACGAAACGCAGCGGCGTCTGCTCGGCGCTGCTGGCGGTGGCGATGTGTTGGGCGGTGGTACTCATCGAACGGGATCCAATCGACGCGGGCGAAGCGCCGATTGTACTCCGCAGGCTGTTTATCGCGGTCGCGCGGGCCGCGTCGACGCCTCAGGCCGGCCCCTCAGGCCAGCCCGTACGGAAGGTCGCGCGTCGACACCACGCGTTCGCCGACGCGCTCGCCTGCGAGAAAACGCAGCATCGCCGCGACCACGCCGGCATCGGCGACGATGCGGTGGTGGCCGAGTCCGCTGGTCGTCAGCAAGCGCGAATCCGGCCAGTAGCGTGCGTAGCGCTCGCCCTCGTCCCACGGCACTTCATGGTCGTGAAGGTCGTGCACGATCAGCGCCGGCAACGCGAGGCGCGGCACGCGCGGATGCATCAACAGGCTGTCGAAACGCACCTGCGCCTGTGCCTCGACACGTTCGCGCACGCGATTGAACAGGCAGCGCGGAATGCCGACCAGACCGGCGAAGCGATGCAGTGCGGCGCGCAGATCCGCAGCGGGCGCAATCAGCACCGCGCGACGCGCCGCCAATCCATCGGTCAGCGCGATGGCTGCCGCAGCACCGCCCATCGAATGACCGATCACCGCGGCGGCTTCGCCATAAGCCGCAGCGACGCGACGCAGTTGACGCGCGAACTGCGGCAGTGTGCTGGTGCGACCGCCGCTGCGACCGTGGCCGGTTTGGTCGAATGCGACCACGGCGTAGCCGGCCGCGCGCAAGGGCGCAATCAACGGCTGGAAGCGCAAGGCGTAACTCGACCAGCCATGCGAGAGCAGCACATACGGCTGCGCCGCCGGATCGCCCCATTCGTAGACCGCGAGGGTTTCGCCATCCTCGTGCAGATGGCGCAGCTGCGCATCGCCGACGATTTCGCGTTGCGCGCGCTCGCGTGCCCGCGCCGACGGCGTCGAGAACCAGCGGGCTGCGCGCAGCGCGGTCGCTTGCGGCGCGATGAAGCCGCCGATCTGCAAGCCGAGACGCAACAAAAGCATGTGCATAGAATTTAGAACGATCGTGCTATTTTTGCTGATGGAAATGGGCATGACGATGCCTCATGGACTAATGATGTGAGCTGCGACAGGCAGCAAGCGCGGCGTCGAGCGCGCGCCGCCCGCGCTCCAGCGCCGGCGCACGTGCGAACAGATGCGCATCGTGATGAACCGCAAGTTCGATCGCGAAAAACTGGAACGCCAGCTGCGCCGCATCGGTGTCGGCGCGCAACTCGCCGCTGTCGATCGCCATCTGGATCGCGCGCACGAGCTCCTTGCGCAAGCGCTTCTGGTACGCCGCCACCGCATCGCGAATCGGACCCGGACGATCGTCGTACTGCACCGCTGCGCTGACCAGCGGACAGCCGCCGGTTTCGCTGCTCATCCATTCCAGCGAACCCTGCATGAGCACGCGAAGTCGAGCCAAGCCGCGGCGTTCGCGCAGCGCTGGCGCGAACACGTTTTCGCTGAACTGCTGCACCGAGGCTTCGAGCACCGCGAGCTGCAGGTCTTCGCGCGAACCGAAATGCGCGAACACGCCGCTCTTCGACATGCCGACCGCATCGGCGACGCCGCCGATCGACAATCCCTCGAAGCCGTCCTTGCGCACCATCCGATACGCACGCTCGATGATCGATTCGCGCGTGGCAACGCCTTTGGCGGTGGCAGCCTTGATGCTCATGCGGCGCACAATAGCACGATCGTTCTTTTCGTGTGAACAGGCTCGGCCGCCCAGTGTGAGCGCAGTTCGATGTTCACCGATGCGATCGGCGATCCAAGGCCGTTGTCGCGAATGCCACCTCGGCGAATCGACGTGCCCTATCCTGCGCGCATGACTTCCAGCAGTGAGCGCGCTGCGCCGGGCTGCGCTACAAGCGCTCCGATCGAGAATTCGGAGACACGGCGACATGCGCAATTCACTCTGCACGCTCGCGCTCGCATCGATGCTGTTGTACGCGGGCGCGGGACACGCCGAAACACCCGCGACGAGCGCGCCGACTGCACCCTTGCCGCTCGACTATTTTCTCGGCGCCTGGCACTGCGACGGCGTGTTTCCGGGCAG
>Ga0247779_1000199_pt1 | contig 45807 bp, 39 predicted proteins | sample UWRJL221509R5_FD_179925 | JGI IMG/M metagenome (GOLD analysis project Ga0247779, IMG submission 179925) | Plant litter microbial communities from Arlington Agricultural Research Station in Wisconsin, United States - UWRJ-L221-509R-5 | ecosystem: Environmental > Terrestrial > Plant litter >...
GAGGTCCGCCACCCCGAGCACGACCAGTTCAGCGTGGCCGAGATGCTCGAGCACGAGCGGCCGCACCTGATGCCCATGCCCGAGCCGTTCGACGGCTACGTGGAGAGCCCGGCGCGCGTGACCAGCACCTGCCTGGTGACGGTGGCGCGCAACCGCTACTCGGTGCCGTGCGAGCTGGCGGGCCAGACGGTCAGCACCCGCCTGTACCCGGGCAAGATCGTCGTCGTGGCCGGCGACGACATCGTGGCCAGCCACGAGCGCCTGAGCGACCGTGGCCAGACCCAGTACAACTGGCAGCACTACATCCCGTTGATCCAGAGGAAGCCTGGCGCGCTGCGCAACGGCGCGCCCTTCGCCGACATGCCCGAGCCGCTGCAGCAGCTGCGCCGGGCACTGCTGCGCGACCCGGGCGGGGACCGCGTGATGGCGCAGGTGCTGGCCATCGTGCCGACGGCCGGGCTTGACGCGGTGCTGGTGGCGGTTGAACTGGCGCTGGAGGGCACCCGGCGAGGACGGGTCAGCGTCGAGCACGTCCTCAACGTGCTGGGCCGCCTGAACGGCGTGCCGATGCCTGAGAACGCTGCCACAGGGCTGCAAGTGGCCACCAAGCCGCTGGCCGATACCGAGCGCTATGACCGCCTGCGCGGTGACAGCCTGAACAGCGGCATCGCCGAGGAGGTCGACCATGCGTGAGTTGGCCGTTGAACTCAAGCAACTGCGCATGCACGGCATGGCCGGCGCGTGGGCTGACCTGGTGGAGCAAGGCGGCGGTGGCGGTGGCGGGGCAGCACTGGAGAGCTCGCGCTGGCTGCTCGAACATCTGCTGCAAGCCGAGACCACGGACCGCGCCATGCGCTCGGTGAGCCACCAGATGCACACGGCCAAGTTCCCGGTGCACCGCGACCTGGCGGGCTTCGACTTCGACGTCTCGCCGGTGGACCGCAAGTTGATCCAGACGCTGGCCGAGCTGACGTTCACGGACGCGGCGCACAACGCCGTGCTGGTGGGCGGGCCGGGCACGGGCAAGACGCACCTGGCCACGGCCATCGGTGTCGCCGGCATCACCCGGCATGGTCGGCGCGTGAGGTTCTACTCGACGGTCGATCTGGTCAATGCGCTGGAGCAGGAGAAGGCCAGCGGCAAGGCCGGGCGCATTGCGGCGAGCTTGCTGCGCATGGACCTGGTCATCCTCGATGAGTTGGGCTACCTGCCGTTCAGCCAGGCCGGCGGGGCGTTGCTGTTCCACTTGCTGAGCAAGCTGTACGAGCACACCAGCGTGATGATCACGACCAACCTGGACTTCGCCGAGTGGTCCAGCGTGTTCGGCGACGCCAAGATGACGACGGCCTTGCTGGACCGGCTCACGCATCACTGCCACATCATCGAGACGGGCAACGAGAGCCATCGCTTCCTGCACAGCAGCGCCGTGGCCAAGAAGCGCATCAAGGCGCGTGAGCAGGCTCGCCGGACCGACAAGCAGCCGCCACCGGAGGCGGACAGCTGAGCGAGGACTGCGCGGGGATGCCGCTACGGGCTCCGCCCTGCGCGGCATCCCCCGCGCTAACTGACCCGCTTCAGGAGGTCTACGAAACAGCCACCGACCTACACTTATCCACAGCCGACCGCCACGCGGTTGGCATCCATCCCCGGGTCAATATTGAATCGGCAGGGTGGGTCAATATTGGATCGGCGCCGACAGACTTGGGACGTAGATTGACAATAAGTCTTTGAAAATACTAATAAAAATTTAATTCCGGGGATGCTACGGGACGTCTTTGTACGTCCTGGGACATCGGTATCACTTGCCGATGCAGAACTTGCTGAAGATTTCTCCCAGCAGGTCGTCGGCGGAGAAGGTGCCGGTGATCTCGCCGAGGGCGTCGTGCGAGAGGCGCAGCTCCTCGGCCAGCAGATCCAGCGCGGGCGGCTGCTGACGCGCGACGGCGTCGGCCATGCCCAAGTGCTCACGCGTACGGCGCAGCGCCTGCACGTGGCGCTCGCGGGCGATGAAGAGCCCTTCGGGCGTGGCGTGCCAACCGGCCTGTTCGAGCAGGCGGCGGCGCAGCTGATCGAGGCCCTGACCGGACTTGGCGGACAGCGTCAGCGCCCCTTCCGGTGCCTGAGCCGCGCCGGCCACGTCGGCCTTGTTGAAGACCTGCAGGATGCGTTCGCGCGGCACGGCCGCCAGGCGCTCGCCGATGGCGCGGTCCTCGGCCTCGTAGCCGGCCTCGCCGATCCGCGTCAGGTCGTGCAGGAACAGCAGCACGTCGGCTTCGGCGATCGCATCCCAGCTGCGCGCCACGCCGATGCGCTCGACGAGGTCGTCGGTCTCGCGCAGGCCCGCCGTGTCGCTGACGTGCAGCGGCACGCCCTCGATCTGGATCGTCTGGCTGACCTTGTCGCGCGTGGTGCCGGGAATCGGCGTGACGATCGCCAGCTCCGCGCCGGCCAGCGCGTTCAGCAGCGAGCTCTTGCCGACGTTCGGCTGGCCCGCCAGCACGACCTTGATGCCCTCGCGCAGCAGCGCGCCCTGCCGTGTGCGATCGAGCACGCCGTCGAGCTGGGCGGTCAGGCGCTGGAGCCGGCCGAGCGCGTCGGCCTGCTGGAGGAAGTCGATTTCCTCCTCGGGGAAGTCCAGCGTCGCCTCGACCAGCATGCGCAGCTTGATCAGCGCATCGCGCAGTTCGCCGACCTCCTGGCTCAGCGCGCCGGCCAGCGCGCGACTCGCGCTGCGGGCGGCGGCTTCGGTGCTGGCATCGATCAGGTCGCTGACCGCCTCGGCCTGGGCCAGGTCGAGCTTGCCGTTGAGGAAGGCGCGCTGCGTGAACTCGCCCGGTTCGGCCAGGCGGATGCCCAGCGCGGCGCCGGCCTCGATGCAGCGCGCCAGCAGCAGCTGCAGCACGACCGGGCCGCCGTGCGCCTGCAACTCGAGCACGTGCTCGCCGGTGTAGGAATGCGGGGCGGGAAACAGCAGGGCCAGGCCCTGGTCGATCGCGCCGCCTTGCGCGTCGAGGAAGGGAAGGTAGCTCGCTTCACGCGGTCGCAGCGGCCTGGCGCAGATTGCCTCGACGATCGGGGTCAGGTCTTGCCGTGCTGAGATGCGGACGATGCCGACGGCGCCGCGTCCGGGAGCCGTGGCGATGGCTGCAATGGGATCTTGGTGGCGGGACAGCATCCCGCATTCTATGGACCGCGCCTCGCCAAAAAAAAGATCAACGACGGGCGCGAGCCCATCGTTGATCATCCCCAAGGCGCCCGTGGCGCCGTATCCCCTGGTTCACCCAATACACATGGCGCGGGGGAGGCGGCCTCAGGCGCTCTCGTGAGCCCTGGCGACACGCCGTATGCGCAGCGAATCGGTCTTCTTGGTCAACAAGCCTTCCCTCCCGCTGCGAATCCCTGCCCCGCATGGGTGCTGATTTGAGTCCTGCGAGCGCCCAGAAAAAAGCCCCCGTCTGCGGGGGGCTTCCGTCGAACTGCGGAGTAATGCCGCTCAGGCCGCTCGGCCGCTCAGACCGTGCCGAGCCGCTTGTTGATGACCCACTGCTGGGCGATCGACAGCACGTTGTTGACAACGTAGTACAGCGTCAAACCGGCCGGGAACGAGAAGAACATGAAGCTGAAGGCCAGCGGCATGAACCACATCATCTTGGCCTGCGTCGGATCCGGCGGCGTGGGCTGCAGCCAGACCTGGAACAGGCTCGAGATGGTCATCAGGATCGGCAGGATGAAGAAGGGGTCCGGCACCGACAAGTCATGGATCCAGCCCAGCCATGGCGCGCCGCGCATCTCGACGCTGGACAGCAGCACCCAGTACAGGCCGATGAACACGGGCATCTGGACGAAGATGGGCAGGCAGCCGCCGATCGGGTTGACCTTCTCGTCGCGGTAGATCTTCATCATCTCCTGCTGCATTTCCTGCGGCTTGTCCTTCAGCCGCTCGCGCATGGCCTGCACTTTCGGATTGATGGCCTTCATCTTGGCCATGCTGAGATAGGCCCTGGCGTTGAGCCAGTAGAAGGCGATCTTCAGCAGCACCACGAGCGCGATGATGGCCCAGCCCCAGTTGCCGATCGCCTTGTGCAGGTTGTCGAGCAGCCAGAACAGCGGCTTGGAGATGACGGCGAAGATGCCGTAGTCCTTCACCAGCTCCAGGCCCGGGGCGATCTTCTCGAGATCGTTCTCTTCCTGCGGGCCGACGAAGAGCTGGTCGCTGCGCGTGCTGGTCGCGCCGGCGGCCAGCGGCGGCATCGTGAACACCATGCCGACGGCATACTGCTGCGGCGCGGTGCCGGCCAGCGGCTTGACGAAAAACTCGCGCGCGCCGGCATCGTTGTGCAGCCAGGCGCTGGCGAAATAGTGCTGGACCATCGCGACCCAGCCGGCCTGCGCCGACTTGTCGATGTCCAGCTTCTCCATGTCACCGCCGTCCTTGTCGAGCTTCTTGAACTCGATCTTGTGGTACTTGCCGTTGTAAACGGCCGGACCGGTAAAGGTCGAGTAGTAGCCGGACGCGCCGGGCGCGGCGGAGGCGTCACGAACGAGCTGGACGTAGGCCTGCGGCATGACGGGCTTGTCGCCGGTGTTGGCGATCTCGTCCTTCATGTCGATGACGTAGCTGCCGCGCTTGAGCGTGTAGGTCTTCACCAGCTTGACGCCGCCGACCGGAGCGGACTCCAGGCGCACGGTCAGTGCGTCGGCGCCGTCCTGCAGCGCGCGCTCGCTGGAGACCAGCGTCATCGGCGTCAGGTGCGTGGGCAATTGCTCGCCGGCGGTGCCGACGAAGCCGGACTGGGCCTTGTAGCCGCGGGCCGCGTCCAGCAGCACCGCCGAGCCGAGATCACCCTCGGGCTTCTTGCGCAGGCCGACGGCCTGCAGCAGCGGATCGAACAGGCTCGGATCCAGGTGTGCGGCCTTGTACTTGGGCAGCTCGACGCGGGTGACGTCCCCGCCCAGCGTGTCGAAGGTGACCGTGAGCACGTCGGTCGTGACCGTCACCTTCTCGCCCGCGACCGGTGCGGACGCAGCCACGGCAGCCATCGCGGCGCCTGCGGCCGCCGGTGCCGATGATGCGGGCGCGGTGCCGTTCGCGGTGCTGGTCACGGCCTTGGGCGGCGGCGGCGCAAAGAAGGACGGATGCCCGTTGTACTTCTGCCAGCCGTCCCAGAGCATGAAGAGGGACGCGAGGAACACCACCCACAGCACGGTGCGGCGCATATCAGTCATGAGGAGGCTTCTGGATTGGAGGTTCGGGAAGGGGGAGAGCCGGCCGGCCCAGGCCGAGTCGGCCGAACAGGGCCGGCGCATTGTCAGGCACCGCGTCGTGGCCGCCCTGGCAGTACGGGTTGCAGCGCAGGATGCGCGCGGCGGCCAGATAGCTGCCGGCCGCGGCGCCATGGCGCTGCAGGGCATCGATCGCATAGACCGAGCAGGTCGGGTAGAAGCGGCACGACTGCCCGAGCCAGGGACTCAGGAAATAGCGATAGCCCCGCACCAGCCCGATCAGGCCGCGGCGGGGCAAGGACAGCAGGAATTCGCCGCTCATGAGCCGGCGGCAGCAGCCGCTGCGCGCGGCAGCACGCGCCGGACCAGTTGCGCCAGTTCATCGCGCACCGCCGTCTGCAGCGCCTCGGACGAGGCGCTGGGGAACAGCTTGCGATCGAAGGGCGACCGCAGCCGCACCACCCACAGGCCGGGCGGCAGGCTCGCCTGCGCGGCGCCAGCCCCGCAGGCCTGGTTGAAAGCCTGGCGGATCTGGCGCTTCATCAGGTTGCGCGTCACCGCCCGCTTGGCGTGGCGCTTGGGCACGACGGCGCCCAGCCAGCAGCCCTCAGGGGGGATTTCATCCACAACGATGTGGACTGCCTGTACATCGCCTGTGGACAACTCGGCCGAATCTGTGGACAAGCGCTGACGCGGCTTGGCCGGCTGACTCGGACGAGCGGCCAGATGATGCACGGCGAAATGGGGGCTGCGCGCACGGCTGGGCTTGCCCAGCACGCGCTCGAAGTCGGCCGATCGCACGATCCGGCCGATCATGTCCGGTTTAGACGGCCAGGCGCTTGCGGCCCTTGGCGCGGCGCGCATTGATGACGGCGCGGCCACCGCGGGTCTTCATGCGGACCAGGAAGCCGTGGGTGCGGGCGCGGCGGGTCTTCGATGCTTGGTAGGTGCGCTTCATGGTGGAAACCTCTCAGGAGTCGGGACGCTCGGGGAACGTCGTTCGTTTGCTGTTATTGGCACCGTTCAGGCACCGCCGGGACCTTGCATCCTGGACTTCACATCCAATCTGCAACACCTGAACACGCCACCGCATCGATGCCAGGTCTCCAGATCGGATCGATCTGAACGCAGGACCTACGCAGTGGCTGATGTGTTCCAGGCGCCCGGAACGGGCATGACTACCCGCCCCAGTGCCTCCGGGAAAGCCCGCGATTACACCAGAGATTCACGGACCGGTCAATCGCCTGGCGGCCTCAAGGGGGGTTTGCCTGAGCTTGACCGCTACAAAAAATCTGTGGATAACCACCCTCTCGCGGCCGTCCCGACCCGTACAATCCGGCCGCTCTAGAACAAGTTTTCCACAATGAGCCTAGACATGGTGGGTACAGACAGTATTGGTGCTGATCTGTGGCAGCGCGGCTGTGAACGCCTGGCTGCCGAGCTGCCCGAACAACAATTCAATACCTGGATCCGCCCGCTGCCGCCCGCCACGGTGGCCGAGGGGGTCAGTGAGAACGGCACGGGCGGCATCATCGTCTCGCTGCGCGTGCCCAATCGCTTCAAGCTCGACTGGATCCGCAACCAGTACGCCGGCCGCATCGAGGCCATCCTGACCGAACTCGCCGGCATGCCGGCCCGGCTGGACCTGGGCCTGGCTGCGCGCGAGGCCATCGTCCGCGTCGCGGCACCCGCGGCGCAACCGATCGCCGTGGGCCAGGTGCTGCACAACGGCTTGCGCCCGGTCGTGGCCAAGCCCTCGCCGACGTCGCAGGCACCAGAAGCTGCCCCGGTTCGCACGGCCGCGGCCCTCGATGCACCGGCGCTCGCCATCTCGAACACCAGCCCCGCCGGGGCCGCGCCGCAGCAGCATCCGCTCGGCCCGCCCCCCAGCGCCAGCCGCCACCGGATCAACACGGCCCTGACCTTCGACAACCTCGTCCCCGGCCGCGCCAACCAGATGGCGCGCACCGCCGCGCTGCACGTCGCCGGCGCGCCGGGCGCGATGTACAACCCGCTCTTCATCTACGGCGGTGTGGGCCTGGGCAAGACCCACCTGATCCACGCCGTGGGCAACGCGCTGCTGAAGGACAAGCCGGACGCCCGCGTGCTCTACCTGCACGCCGAGCAGTTCATCTCCGACGTCGTCAAGAACTACCAGCGCAAGACCTTCGACGAGCTGAAGGCCAAGTACCACTCGCTGGACCTGCTGCTGATCGACGATGTGCAGTTCTTCGCCGGCAAGGACCGCACGCAGGAGGAGTTCTTCAACGCCTTCGAGGCACTGCTGGCCAAGCGGGCCCACATCATCATGACCTCGGACACCTATCCGAAAGGCCTGGTGGACATCGACGAGCGGCTGACCTCCCGCTTCGACGCCGGCCTGACGGTCGCCATCGAGCCGCCGGAGCTGGAGATGCGCGTCGCGATCCTGATCAAGAAGGCCGAGGCCGAAGCCGCGCCGATGCCCGAGGACGTGGCCTTCTTCATCGCCAAGAACGTGCGCGCCAATGTGCGCGAGCTCGAAGGTGCGCTGCGCAAGGTGCTCGCCTACAGCCGCTTCTCGCACAAGGAAATCAACATCCAGCTGGCGCGCGAGGCCCTGAAGGACCTGCTGTCGATCCAGAACCGCCAGGTCTCGGTGGAGAACATCCAGAAGACGGTGGCCGATTTCTACAAGATCAAGATCGCCGACATGTACTCGAAGAAGCGCCCGGCCAGCATCGCCCGGCCGCGCCAGATCGCGATGTACCTGGCCAAGGAGATGACGCAGAAGAGCCTGCCGGAGATCGGCGAGCTGTTCGGCGGGCGCGACCACACCACCGTGCTGCACGCGGTGCGCAAGATCGGTGGCGAGCGCCAGAAGAACACCGAGTTGAACCAGCAGCTGCACGTGCTGGAGCAGACGCTCAAGGGCTGAGCGTTTCCCTGGGCGAATGCCCGCCGATATCTGGGTGAAAATGCGCTGTTTGCCCGCCATGGAGCGCGGGCCGGATAGCACAGCGGAAAGAGGACAAAGCATGATCGTGTTGAAAGCCACCCAGGACAAGGTTCTGAGCGCGCTGCAGGCCGTGGCCGGCATCGTCGAGCGCCGACATACGCTGCCGATCCTGGCCAACGTGCTGATCCGCAAATCCGGCGGCCAGCTCGAGCTGACGACCAGCGACCTGGAGATCCAGGTCCGCACGAATGCGGAGTTGGGCGGCGACGCCGGCGACTTCACCACCACCGTCGGCGCCCGCAAGCTGATCGACATCCTGCGCTCGATGCCGGCCGACCAGACCGTCTCGCTGACGGCCAACGGCAGCAAGATGACCTTGCAGGGCGGCAAGAGTCGCTTCACGCTGCAGACGCTGCCGGCCGACGACTTCCCGCTGGTGCAGGAGGCCGCCGATTTCGGCCCCGCGTTCAGCGTGCCGCAGAAGACGCTGAAGAACCTGATCAACCAGGTCCACTTCGCGATGGCGGTGCACGACATCCGCTACTACCTCAACGGCATCCTGTTCGTGGCCGAAGGCAAGAACCTGACCCTGGTCGCCACCGACGGCCACCGCTTGGCCCTGGCCCAGGCCGAGCTGGAAACCGAGATCCCGAAGCAGGAGGTGATCCTGCCGCGCAAGACGGTGCTGGAGCTGATGCGCCTGCTGAAGGACGGCAAGGGCGACGCCGAGGAAGAGCAGCCGATCGAGATGCGCTTCGCCGGCAACCAGGCCAAGTTCAGCTTCAGCGGCATGGAGTTCGTCACCAAGCTGGTCGAGGGCAAGTTCCCCGACTACAACCGCGTGATCCCGAAGAGCCATAAGTTCAACGTCACGCTGGGCCGCACCACGCTGCTGGCTTCGCTGCAGCGCGCCGCGATCATGACCAGCGAGAAGTTCAAGGCCGTGCGCCTGTCCTTCGAGCCGGGCCTGCTCTCCATCGCCTCCAGCAATGCCGAGCAGGAGGAGGCGAAGGAAGAGATCGAGATCGACTACGGCGGCGACCACATCGAGACCGGCTTCAACGTGACCTACCTGATGGACGCGCTGCAGAACATGAGCCAGGACATGGTGTCCATCGACCTGAACGACAGCAGCGCCAGCGCATTGATCACGATCCCCGAGCAGACCGGTTTCAAATACGTGGTCATGCCGATGCGGATCTGAGGCGCATAACGACGAAATTCAGCGGGCCTCGGCCCGCTTCAGTGTTTTGAAGAGGCGGCGAAAGTAGTGCCGCCCTAGCGAGAAAGTCCCCGATGAGCGATTCCCCGAACACCTCCGACTCCGGCAGCAACGCCTACGACGCCAGTTCCATCCAGATCCTGGAAGGCCTGGAGGCCGTGCGCAAGCGCCCGGGCATGTACATCGGCGACACCTCCGACGGCACGGGCCTGCACCACCTCGTCTTCGAAGTGGTGGACAACTCGATCGACGAGGCCCTGGCGGGCCACTGCGACGACATCATCGTCACCATTCACACCGACAACTCGATTTCCGTCATCGACAACGGACGCGGCATCCCGACCGGCGTCAAGATGGACGACAAGCACGAGCCCAAGCGCTCCGCTGCCGAAATCGCGCTGACCGAGCTGCACGCAGGCGGCAAGTTCAACCAGAACAGCTACAAGGTCTCCGGCGGCCTGCACGGCGTGGGCGTGTCCTGCGTCAACGGCCTGTCGAAGTCCCTGCGCCTGACGGTGCGGCAGAACGGCAAGGTCCATCAGCTCGAGTTCAAGCAGGGCGTGCCGCAAGACCGGTTGATCGAGGTCGTCAACGGCGTGGAGACCAGCCCGATGCGCATCGTCGGCGAGACCGACAAGCGCGGTACCGAAGTCCACTTCCTGCCGGATACCGAGATCTTCCAGCAGAACAACGACTTCCACTACGACATCCTGGCCAAGCGCCTGCGCGAACTCAGCTTCCTGAACAACGGCGTCAAGATCCGCCTCGTCGACGAGCGCAACAACAAGGAAGACAACTTCGCCTACGCCGGTGGCGTGAAGGGCTTCGTCGAGTTCATCAACAAGGGCAAGAACGTCCTGCACCCGAACATCTTCCACGCCCAGGGCGACAAGATCTCGGAGCAGGGAACGAATGTCGGCGTCGAAGTGGCGATGCAGTGGAACGACGGCTTCAACGAGTCCGTCCTCTGCTTCACCAACAACATCCCGCAGCGCGACGGCGGCACCCACCTGACTGGCCTGCGCGCCGCGATGACCCGCGTGCTCAACAAGTACATCGTCGACAACGACCTGGCCAAGAAGGCCAAGGTCGAAGTGGCCGGCGACGACATGCGCGAAGGCCTGGCCTGCGTGGTCAGCGTCAAGGTGCCCGAGCCCAAGTTCAGCTCGCAGACCAAGGACAAGCTCGTCTCCAGCGAAGTGCGCGCGCCGGTGGAAGACATCGTCAGCCGCCTGCTGACCGACTACCTGCTCGAGAACCCGCTCGACGCCAAGACCATTTGCGGCAAGATCCTCGACGCCGCCCGCGCCCGCGAGGCCGCGCGCAAGGCCCGCGAGATGACGCGTCGCAAGGGCGTGCTCGACGGCCTGGGCCTGCCCGGCAAGCTGGCCGACTGCCAGGAAAAAGACCCGGCGCTGTGCGAGATCTACATCGTCGAGGGTGACTCCGCCGGCGGCTCCGCCAAGCAGGGCCGCGACCGGAAATTCCAGGCCATCCTGCCGCTGCGCGGCAAGATCCTGAACGTCGAAAAGGCGCGCTACGAGAAGCTGCTGACCAGCAATGAAATCCTGACGCTGATCACCGCGCTGGGCACCGGCATCGGCCGCGGCGCCGGCGGCGACGACTTCAACCCCGACAAGCTGCGCTACCACCGCATCATCATCATGACCGACGCGGACGTGGACGGCGCCCACATCCGCACGCTGCTGCTGACCTTCTTCTACCGCCAGATGCCCGAGCTCTGCGAGCGCGGCCACATCTACATCGCGCAGCCGCCGCTCTACAAGGTCAAGGTCGGCAAGCACGAGCAGTACCTGAAGGACGCCACCGAGCTCGACAGCTTCCTGCTGAAGGTCGCCCTGCAGGACGCCCACCTGCACACCGGTGTGGCCAACGGCGTCGCGCAGCCCGTGCTCTCCGGCGAAGCCTTCGAGGCGCTGGCACGCAAGTACGTGCTGGCCGAGAACGTCATCACCCGACTGGCCAACTGGATGGACTTCGAGGCGCTGCGCGTGCTCGCCGGCGGCCTGGCGATCAACCTCGACACCAAGGAATCCGCCGACGCCGCCGCCGCCGCCATGCAGGCCGCGCTGCACCAGGCCGAAGTCGCCGCCGAATACGACGCCCGCACCGACAAGCTGCTGCTGCGCATCAGCCGCCGCCAGCACGGCAACGTGCGCTCCAGCGTCATCAATGCCGACTTCGTCCACGGCGCCGATTACGAAGTGCTCGCCGACGCCGGCGCCACCTTCAAGGGCCTGATCGGCGAAGACGCCATGGTCCGCAAGGGCGATGGCGAGAAGGCCAAAGAAGCCAAGGTCAGCGACTTCCGCGCCGCCATGGCCTGGCTGATGCAGCAGGCCGAAAACTCGGTCGGCCGCCAGCGCTACAAGGGCCTGGGCGAGATGAACCCTGAGCAGCTGTGGGAAACAACGATGGACCCCACCGTGCGCCGCCTGCTGCGCGTGCAGATCGAAGACGCGATCGAAGCCGATCGCGTGTTCACGATGCTGATGGGCGACGAGGTGGAACCGCGCCGGGACTTCATCGAGGCGAATGCGCTGAGGGCGGGGAATATCGACGTTTGATCTGCCCGCCGTAGAGCCGCACGGAACGTGCGAAACGAAGACCCATCAGGCGCAAAGCCTATGGGTCTTTTTCTATGGATCGCCCGACCCCATTGCGTCCCAATGAGGGGCTGAGGGCTTGATCCTCCAAGACCCCGCTATCTGAACCCTGACCCCGTGGCCCAACGACTCACCCTCGACACCCTCGAATCCTGGCTCTAGGAGTCCGCCAACATCCTGCGCGGCTCCATCGACTCGTCGGACTTCAAGAACTACATCTTCGGCCTACGTTGTCGATGAGTCCCTGGCATGACCCAGCCGTTCAAGCGGTTGCTACCTCCGATCTCGCCGCGCCCGTGCCTGCGCAGAACACCCTTCTTCGCGAAATGCTCCAGAGGCGCCGATGGCCAGTTCAGGGACAGTGGCTTTGCGGTCAAACGATCAGCCCTGGCCCAGGGTCGCCGCCGCGCCCGCGGCGGAGATCGCTCGGTGCAGGGCATCACCCAATCGCTCGCCGCCGACGGCAAGTGCTTCTCCAACACTCTCCGAGGCTGCCGCCCCGATCTGGCCGAGCCCCTGGGCCGCCAGTTCGGCGCCGGCCCCGACCTTCTCGATGCCTCCGGCCATCTTCAGTCCTTCGGGGCTGAAGCTCGCGCGCACACCCGAGGCATGCGACGCCACGGCGGCCGATGACGACGCCTTCGTCCTGCCCGCCGCGCTCGCATGTTGACCCGCATGCTGATGGTGCACCTGCGAGCCGTGAGCCCCCCTCTTCGCGGCCTCGCTGTCGGATGGTCCCTGTATCTGCATGGTTCCCTCTGTTGCTGTTGCGTACCCATTCTTTCGGCGGCAGCAACATCGGAAGCCCGGATCAGGCACTTTCGCGATTCCAGTTTCTTCCCTGGGTGACATCCATCACCCAGCAGTGCGTCGTCAGACGCAGGGCGCGAGTTCCCCCGCCGGCGCCGCTGCCTTCAAGCTCGCCGCGATCCGCTCGGCGACGAAGGCCGCATCCTTGCCGACGCCGGAGAAGCGGCCCGAACCCCAGGTGTGCAGCCACGGCAGGCCGAGGACGTAGAGCCCCGGCACGGCGGTCACGCCGCGGCGGTGGGCCGGGTGGCCGCGGCCGTTGAAGATCGGTGCGTCCAGCCAGCCGAAGTCCGGCGTGAAGCCGATGCACCAGATCACCGCGGCGATGCCGGAGCCGGCCAGCGCCAGCGTCTCGCGCTCGGCCGCCGGTTCCCACAGCGGCTCGTAGGGCGCGGGTGCCGGCGGTGCGACGATGCCGCGCTCGGCGATGTGGCGATCGATCGATGCGTTGATGCCGTTGTAGGTGCGGTCCGCGCTGTCCAGCACCTCGCGCAGCCGCGGCGCGAAGCGCAAGGTGCCGTCGGGATCGAGCGCCTGCAGCGCGCCGTAGAGCTGCATGCCTTCGCGGGCGAAGCGGCGCAGATCGATGTCGCGGCCGCCGTCGCGGCCGGTCACGTAGTGGTTGGTGTTGTCGCGCACGCCCTCGCGCAGCGGATGCTGGTCGACCGGCATCTCGTAGTAGCCCATGTCGGCCAGCCAGTCGACCACGTCGCGCCCGCGGTGGAAGCGCGCGCAGCGCGGCGCATCGCCGATGGCCAGCAGCACCTCGCGGCCGGCCAGGTGCAGGTCCTCGGCGATCTGCGCGCCGCTCTGCCCGGCGCCGACGACCAGCACCTTGCCCGGTGGCAGTTGCGCCGGATTGCGGTATTGCGCCGAATGCAGTTGCACGATGGAGCCCGGCAGCCGCTCGGCTAGGCGCGGCACGATCGGCTGGTGATAGCCGCCCGAGGCGACGACCAGCTGCTCGGCGATGCACTCTGCGCCGTCGCCGGTGCGCAGCAGGAAGCCCTCGCCGCCCGGCAACGGCTTGGCCAGTTGCACCGCCACGCCCTCGCGCAGTTGCGCGCCGGCCTTGGCCTTGAAGCCGCGCAGGTAGGCCAGGATCTCGTCCTTCTTCATAAAGCCGTGCGGATCGTCGCCGGCATAGGGATGGCCGGGCAAGGCGCACTGCCAGTTCGGCGTGACCAGGCAGAAGCTGTCCCAGCGCTGCGTCTCCCAGACGTGCATCGCGCGATGCTTCTCGAACACGACGTGCTCGTCGATGCCGCGCGCGCTCAGGTGGTGGCTGACCGACAGGCCGGCCTGGCCGCCGCCGACGATGGCGACGCGATGATGGGGCAGCGATGAGGTGGCGCTCATGGTCGGGTTCCTTTCAGGCAGGCTCGAAGCCGAGCACGGTCACCCGCGCTTCGGGGAGGGAGGAGAACAGCGCGACCCGGGCCTCGGTCGAGATCAGTTCGTCGCTGGCGCGCGAGCAGGTGAAACCGAACTTGGCCTGCACCCTTTCGTTGGCGATGGCAGTGGCGGCGCGCACGCGGGCGAGGAAGTCGGCCAGCGCGTAGTCGGCGCCGGCACTCAGGTGGTCCTGGATCGCCAGCGACGGCGAATAGCAGCGGCTCTCGCTGGCATCGGGCCAGCGCAGGCGGTAGTGGATGGCGGGCATGGATTCGGTTTCCTTGTTCAATGGAGGAGGGCTCGGCGGTACCAGGCTTCGTGCAGCTCGGCACTGCGGGTCCAGCTGTGGGCGAGGCAGACCGGCGGCGGCTCTTTCGGGGCAGGCAGGTGCAGCGCGGTGCGCAGGCCCTCGGCGATCGAGCCGACGTCCTCGGGATCGCACCAGGCGGCATGCGGGCAATCGGCCAGGTGCTCGGTGAACGGCGGCCGGCGCGAGACCAGCACCGGCGTGCCGCAGGCCAGCGCCTCCAGCGCGACAAGGCCGAAGCCTTCGACCAGCGAGGGCATCGCGAGCAGGTCCGCGCGGCGCATCAGCGCCGGCAGTGCAGCGTCCGGCAGCGGGCCGGTGCGCAGCACGGGCTGGCCCGCGCCCTCGGCGAGGCCCAGCGCGTCGAGCCGCTCCTGCCATGCGATGCGCGCCGCGCTGTGATCGAGCATGCTGGCGCCACCGGCGACGACGAGGCGGGCCCTGGCCCAGTCGCCGCCCTCACGGCGCAGCCGCGCGAAAGCCTGCAGCAGCCGCACCGTGTTCTTGCGCGCCTCGACGCCGCCGACCAGCAGGCACACCGGCCCGCCGCCCGGGTCTTCGAGGCCCAGCGCCTGCAAGCGCGCCGCGTCGCCGGGCTCGGCCTCGGGCCCGTAGCGCTCCAGGTCCACGCCATTGAACATGCGCTCCGCCGGCCGGCCGAGTTCATCGCGCAGATGGGCCAGCCAGCCGTCGCTGACGCAGGCGATGCCGTCGGCCCGGCGCCAGGCGCGGTCCTGCCATTCGTTCAGCAGCGGCTCGTCGAAGACGTCGAGGTGGTGGATCGTGCGCAGCCAGGGCACGGGCAGGCGGTCACGCTCGCGCAGCGTGGCGAGCGCATTGCCGCTGAGGCTGTCCTGTGCGTGGACGAGATCGAAGCGGCCCGGCGGCAGCAGCGCCGGCAGCGCCTCGGTCAGGCAGTCGATGCGCTGCCGCACCTGGCCGACGAGATCCCGGCCCAGCGCCGGCAGGCGGATCAGGGCCATCTCGTGCAGCGCCTCGCGGAAGGGCTGCTCGCCCGGTTCGGCGGCGGCGATCACCGTCGGCACATGGCCACGCCGGCGCAGCGCCTCGGCGAGTTCCAGGGTGTGGACGACGCCGCCACGCGGGCGCAGCGAATGCGTCAGCAGCGCGACGCGCAGCGGGCGTCCGTTCATGCTGCGACCCCGTCATGGAGCGCGGCCGGCGCGGCGCCGATGAAGGGCTTCGCGCCGAGGTCCCACAACAGCGCTTCCTCGCCATCGAGCGCGACACGCAGGCGCGTGCCCGGCTCGACCGTGCCGACATCCGCGCAGGCGATGCCCCGGTCGGCGAAGCGCGCGCGCACGGCGGCGGCATCGGCCGGCGCCACGCTCAGCACGTAGCCGTAGCTCGGGAAGGCGCAGAGCCAGCGCAGCATGTCGCCCGCGGGCCGGGGCAGCGCCGCGAGGTCGACCCGCCCACCGACGCCCGAGCATTCCAGCAGCATCAGCAGGCTGCCCAGCACGCCGGCCATGCTGATGTCCTTGCCGGCGCGGCACAGGCCCGCTTCGGCGAGTTCCGGCAGCAGGGCCAGGTCGCCGCGCAGCCGGTTGGGGTCGGCCTCGGTCGATGCGTTCCAGAACGGATGCTCCCCCTGCCACGCGCCGCGCAGGTCGGTGGCGACCAGCAGCCGGTCGCCCCGCCGCGCGTCGAAGCTGCTGATCAGCCGCTTCGCATGGCCCAGCACGGCGACGGCCAGTTGCCCGCTCGCCGCCCGCAGATTCGTGTGCCCGCCCAGCAGCGGCACGCCGTAGCGCTCGGCCGCGGCCCGCATGCCGGCCAGCAACTCGCCGGCCTGCTCGGCATCCCGCGCCCACAGCGCATCGACGACGCCCAGCGGGCGGCCGCCCATCGCCGCAATGTCGCTGAGGTTGACCATCACCGCGCTGTAGCCGGCGAACCAGGGCAAGGCGGCGACGAAGTCCGGCATCAGGCCCTCGATGGCCAGCAACTGGTAGCCGCCCCCGCCGGGCAGCGGCAGTACGGCGCAGTCGTCGCCGTTCGGCACGCCGGCCGGCGCCGCGGCAGCGATCCGGCCCAACACGGCGGCAATGTCCTGCTTGTGCGCAAAGCCGCGGCTCGCGCGCAACGCGTCCACCAGCGCCTGCAGCTCGCCGCTCATGACGCGGCTCCGCCGGCGATGACGAAGCCCGCGTAGGGCGTTTTGCAGGGCGGATAGTGTTCAAGCGAGGCCTGCATCAGCGCATGCGGCCGGCCATGCAGCGTCATCTCGTCGAGCACCCGCCAGTGCAGCCGCTCGAACAGCTTCACGTTCTGCCCCTGCACATGGGCGAGGAAGGTCTCGCAGCCCAGCGCGTGCGCGCTGCTGACGGCCAGCCGGATCAGCGTGCTGCCCAGGCCCCGGTGCGTGCGCCAAGCCGATTGCACGGCCAGCCGCGAGCCCCACCACAGGCCCGGCGCGGCCTGGTGGATGCGCACGGTGCCGAGCACCTCGTCGGCCTCGCCGGCCAGGCAGGAGAGCGCGACCAGGCTGCGGGTGCTGGGCTCCTCGTGGTCGATCGCGTCTAGGTCATCGATGCCGCCGAACAGGCCCTGCTCCACGCAGAACACCTGCCGGCGCAGCGCATGGGCCTGGCGCTGCATCCACGGGTCGCTGGCCCACTGCACGCGGAACTCCTGCGGCTGGTAGCCGGCCGCCAGTTCGCACCAGGGTGACTCGGCCAGGAGGGCGGCGTTCAGCATGGCACTGGCTCCTTCTCGGTCTCGTAGCGCGACAAGGTCGAGCAGGCGGCGCAGCGGCCGCAGCCGGCCTTGATGTCGGTGGCCCGCAGGCCGGCCGCGGCGGTGCGGCGGCCCAGCGGTTCCAGCACGCTGCGCATGAACTCGGCCGAGGGCGCGGGATGGTCCTCCAGCGGCGTGCCGCTGATCGGCACGAAGGGCACGACGAAGGGATACACGCCCAGCGCCAGCAGGCGCTCGCTGGTGGCGAGCAAGTCCGCGGCGCTGTCGCCCAGGCCGGCCAGCAGGTAGGTGCTGACCTGGCCGCGGCCGAACACCGCCACGGCCGCCTCGAAGGCCTCCCAGTAGCGCGCCATCGGCACCTCGGACTTGCCCGGCAGCAACTGCCGGCGCAGGTCTTCGCCGACCACTTCGAGGTGCATGCCCAGCGTGTCCACGCCGGCGTCCTTCAGGCGCTGGAACCAGGCGTCGGTGTCGGGCGGCTCGCACTGGGCCTGGATCGGCAGGTCCACGGCGGCACGCACGGCCGCGGCGCTCTCGCACAACAGCGCCGCGCCGCGGTCCGAGGTTGGTGGCGTGCCGGTGGTCATCACCATGTGGCGCACGCCGTCCAGCTCGACGGCCGCCTTCGCCACCTCGGCCAGTTGCGCCGGGGTCTTGCGGGCGATCGTGCGGCCCGCCGCCAGCGACTGGCCGATCGCGCAGAAACGGCAGGCCTTGCGCCGGCTCTCGTAGCGGATGCAGGTCTGCAGCACGGTGGTGGCCAGCACGTCGGCCCCATGCAAGGTGGCGATCTGCGAGTAGGGAATGCCGTCTTCCGTCGCGCGGCCGTAAAAGCGCGGCTGGCGCGGGAAGGCGATGCTGGCGATCGGGATGCTGCCCTTGCGCAGCAGGCTGCGGCCGTCCGGGCCGGGCGCCTCGGCCACGAAGGGCGAGGCGAAGGCGCTGCCGGTGTGGACGGGCACCATCACCGTCACGCCGTCGACGGTGACGGCCTTGTGGTCCGAGGGACCGGCGCCGCCGCGGCGGCTCGGCGCGCCGGCGCTCGGGTCCAGCAGGCGCAGGCCCTGCGACTGCAGCTCGGTCATCAGCGCGCGCGAATCCACGTTGGCGGCAGCACTGGAAACGGCATGTTCAGCAATCATCGAAGCTCCCTCCTTGCAGGGCTTGGGTGGTGGCGGCCGGCTCGCGGCGGATCGCCAGGCTCAGCAGCTCGGGCCGCGCGTAGTGGCCGACCGAATCCATCATTCGCTTGCGCTTGTCGATCAGCGCGAAGTCGAGATCGGCCACCACCAGGCCCTCGCCTTCGGTCAGCGGCTCGGCCAGGTACTTGCCTTCGGGCGAGACGATGGCCGTGTGGCAGCCGCCGCGCAACGCGCCCTGCAGCTTCTCGTCGGGCATCAGGCGGCGGATCTGCGCGTCGTGCAGCCAGCCGGTGGCGTTGACGACGAAGCAGCCGGATTCCAGCGCGTGATGGCGGATCGTCACGCCCATCTGCTCCGCGAAGATCGGCCCCACCAGCGAGCCGGGGAATTGCGCGCAGTGGATCTCCTCGTGCTCGGCCATCAGCGCGTAGCGAGCCAGCGGGTTGTAGTGCTCCCAGCAGGCCAGCGCTCCGACGCGGCCGACGCGCGTGTCCGCCACGCGCAGGCCGGCCGCATCGCCCTGGCCCCAGACCATGCGCTCGTGGTAGGTCGGCGTGATCTTGCGGCGCTTGAGCAGCAGCCGGCCGTCGGCATCGAAGACCAGCTGCGTGTTGTAGAGGCTGCCGTGGTCGCGCTCGTTGATGCCCAGCACGATCACCATGCCGGCCTCGCGCGCGGCGCCGGCCACGGCATCGACCATCGGGCCCGGCACCGTCGGCGCGCGCTGCATCAGCTCCAGGTGCGCCGGGCCCTGCTGGACCGGCGGCAGCACGAAGGAGAAGTACGGGTAGTAGGGCACGAAAGTCTCGGGAAAGACCAGCAGCTCGACGCCACGCCGGCTCGCGTCGCGCACCGTTTCCAGCACGCGATGCAGCGTGCCATCGGCGCTGTCCAGGTCGGGCGCGATTTGGGCGGCTGCGGCGCGGACGGTGCGGGCCATTACAGAGTCCAGGTATCCAGGATGAAAGCGCCGGCCTTGCGGTGCAGCAGCACCAGGTCCAGCACGTCCAGCGGGTTGATCGGCCTGATGCCCTCGATCAGCGCGCCCTCGCCGTGGCCATACAGCGCCTGCAGCGCAAAGCGGCAGGCGTAGACCTTGCCGCCCTCGGCGATGAACTTGGTGATCTGCTCGTTGAAGTTCTGGTGGCCGGGGAAGGCCGCGTCGCCGAGCTTGGGAAAGCCGCGCTTGACGCCCAGGGTCACGCCCGGGCCGTAGAGCAGCACCGCGGTCTCGAAGCCCTTGCGCTGCAGCCGCGTGGCCTGCAGCAGGTTGACGAAGCCGATCGAGCCCTCGAAGGCCACGGTGTGGAAGGTCACCAGGGCCTTCTCGCCCGGCTCGGCCTTGACGTCTTCGAAGACCTTCTCTTCGTAGTCGACCAGGAAATCGCCCTTCTGGGCAGCGGGGTGGGTCACTTGGGGCATGGCGGTGGTCCTTGTGCTTGAGGAGGAAGACCGGCGCCGATCGCCGGTGCCTTGCTCTTTGCGACAGACATGCCACGGCGCGCCGGCGGCGCTCCATCAAGATGCGATCAATGGGGCGTCGGTGCCTGCCGCGGCCTGCCTGCGTGCCGACGCGCCGGGGAGACGAGCGCACCAAGACGGCCTGCCGGCGATGCAATCAATGCACCCGATCAATGGAATCCACGCACCGGCTTGCACCGGATAGAGCCGCGCCGCGCCGCTCGCGGGCGGGCACACTAACTGCTCATCCGAGCTGACCCGAAAACGCCTTCGCCGATGCCCTTTTCCCACTGGATTGCGCGCCTGCAGAGCAGCCCACTGCCGGCCTACCTGCTGATCCCCGAGCTGATCGCCGAGGATCTGCAGCAGGGCAGGCTCGCGCCTCGCGAACGCCTGCCGCCGCTGCGCGAGCTGGCCGGGCGGCTGCACCTGAACTACACGACGGTGGTGCGCGGCTTCGCCGAGGCGCGCGACCGCGGCCTGATCGCCTCGCGGCCGGGCCTGGGCTCCTACGTGCGCGGCTCCTTCATCGGCCTGCCGCTGCGCGCCGGCACCGGTGCCGAGATGACGATGAACCTGCCGCCGGAGATCGAGGACCATCCGGCCATGCAGAAGCTGCAACAGGCGGCCGCCGAGGCGATCACCGCCGCGCCGCTGCACGAGCTGATGCGCTACCAGGACTTCGGCGGCACGGCGCGCGACCGCGAACTCGCCGCCGGCTGGCTGCGGCAGTGGGTGCCGGACGCGGCGCCGGAGCGGCTGCTGGTGGCGCCGGGTATCCATGCGGCGCTGCTGGCCCTGGTCTCGATGCTGGTACGGCCGGGGCAGAGCCTGTGCGTGGAGAGCCTCGTCTACCCGGGGCTGAAGGCGATCGCCGCGCAACTCGGCACCCGGCTGCAGCCGCTGGAGATGGACGCGCAGGGTCTGCTGCCGGAGGCCTTCGAGGCGGCCTGCAAGACCACGCCGGTCGGCGCGCTCTACCTGTGCCCGAACCTGCACAACCCGACCACCGCCAGCCTGCCGATCCGCCGCCGCGAGCAGATCGCCGACGTCGCGCTGCGCTACAGCGTGCCGATCATCGAGGACGATGCCTACGGCATGCTGCCGGTGGCCGCGCCGCCGCCGCTGGCCGACTTCGCGCCGGCACTGAGCTACTACATCACCGGCATGTCCAAGTGGCTCGGCGCCGGCCTGCGCACCGCCTACGTGTTGACACCCGGCCACGCCGCCCACCTGCGCGTGGCCGGCGCGCTGCGTGCCACATCGGTCATGGCCTCGCCTTTCGTCAATGCGGTGATGGCCCATTGGCTGGCCGATGGCCACGGCGCCGAGGTGCTCGACGCCGTACGCGCCGAATGCGCCTGGCGCAGTGCGCTGGTGCGCGAACGGCTCGGACCGCTCGGCGTCCGCACGCATCCGCAGGGCTTCCACGCCTGGCTGCCCCTGCCTGAGAACACCGATGCAAGCGCCATGGCCGCGCAGCTGCGCGGCATCGGCGTCGCTGCCGTCGCCGGCAGTGCGTTCTCGACCGACCGCCAGCCACCCGAAGGTCTGCGCCTTTGCCTGGGCGGTGACCTGACGCGCGACGATTGCGCCCGCGCGCTGCAGGCCGTGGCCAATGCCGTAGAGACCTCGGCCGGCAGCTAGGGCCTCACCCCTTGCGCGCCGCCTCGATCGTCGCGATGTCGATCTTCCTCATCGTCATCATCGCGTTGAACACCCGCTTCGCCACGGCCGGATCCGGGCTGGTGACGCCTTCCACCAGCACGCGCGGCGTGATCTGCCAGTTCAGGCCCCAGCGGTCCTTGCACCAGCCGCAGGCGCTTTCCTGGCCGCCGTTGTCGACGATGGCGTTCCACAGGCGATCGGTCTCGGCTTGGTCGTCGGTGGCGATCTGGAAGGAGAAGGCCTCGGTGTGCGGGAACTGCGGGCCGCCGTTCAAGCCCACGCAGGGAATGCCGGCGACGGTGAAATCGACCGTCAGCACATTGCCCTGCTTGCCGTCGGGATAGTCGCCGGGCGCGTAGTGGACCGCGCCCACCTTGCTGTCGGGAAAGGTCTTGGCGTAGAACTCGGCGGCCTCGAGCGCAGTGCCGTCGAACCACAGGCAGATCGTGTTCTTGCTCGTCATGGTGATTGCTCCTTCAAGTGGCGGGCGCCCGCCACTTTAGCCCCTGCCGACCGCTAGATCCGTCCCATCAATAGCAGGATCAGCAGGATCAGCAGGACCAGGCCGAGGCCACCGCTCGGGCCGTATCCCCAGCCGCGGCTGTGCGGCCAGGTGGGGAGCGCGCCGACCAGCATCAGGATGACGACGATCAGGATGATTAAGCCAAGGCTCATGATGTTTTCCTTCGGAGCACGGCACAGCGCCGTTCGCAGCCGCAGCAGCAAACGGCGCACCCGACCCCGGAGGCGCCTTGTCAGCGGATGGCGCGTCTTCGCGTAGGTCAGTCGAAGCTGTAGCGCACGCCGATCGAGAACGCGCGCGGCGCGCCCGGCGCTAGGAAGGTGCCGTTGATGGCCGGGAACTCATCCGCGCCGGCGGGCCGCGGCAGCGGCCGCGCGACGTAGTTCCCCGCTACGTTGAACGGGTTGCCACCCAGTTGCGCGCCGGTGGCGTACTTGCGGTCGAACAGGTTGCTGATCTGCGCGAACAGCTTCACCTTGGGCGTGGGCTGCCAGTCGGCATCGAGGTTGAACAGCGCGTAGCCGGCCGAACGGCCGCTGCCGGTGTAGTAAGTGCCGTCGGCCTGGTACTGGCCGTTCTCGTTGCCTCGTGCGTTGGCGCCGCTCATCGCCGTCATGTCGATGCCCAGGTGCCATTGCGCACCGGGCGCCCAGTCGGCATAGAGCTTGAACTGGCGGCGCGGCAGGTTGGGGATGCGGTCGCCGGGGCGGATCGCTATCGTGCCCTCCTGGCCGGGGAAGCCCTCCTGCGCCTGGTCGTTGCTGCTGTTCGAGGAGCCGTCCACCGTCTCGGGGCTGCGGTAGGTGGCGTCCAGCAAGCTGAAGTTCGCGCCCACGGTCAGCGATTCCACCGGCTTGGTCGACAGGCCCAGCTCCAGGCCCTGGCGGCGCGTCTTGCCGAAGTTGCGGAAGTAGCCGAAGCCCGCGGCGTTGTCGGAGACGAACAGCAGGTCGTCCTTGTTGTCGGAGCGGAACACGCCGACGTTCCAGGCCAGGCCATTCGCCGTGCCGCGCAGGCCGGCCTCGATCGTCGTCGTGATCACCTGCTTCAGCGGCGGATCGCCGGCGAAGGAGTTCGGCAGCTTGCAGGGCGAGGCCGGATCGGCGCAGCCCAGTTCGATCGCGCTCGGCGCGCGGCTGCCCTGGTTGATGCCGGCGTAGGCGCCGAAGGCGGGGCTGGCCGCGAAGGTGATGCCGATGGCCGGGTTGAAGTGGCTGAACGTGTGGTCGCCGTCCAGCGAGCCGGTACCGCCGCCGGGCGTGATGGCGTCGCGGTTGCGCACCGCGTTGCGGTTGTAGCGGCCCGACAAGGTCAGGTGCGTCTGCGGGTTCAGCGTGATGGTGTCGCTGGCATAGACGCTGGTGGTGTGCGAGCGGCTGCTGAGGTCCACGCGGGAGTCGATCGGCTCGTCATCGTCGTCGACCAGCGAGCCGTCGGCGAAGGAGTCCAGCGGCGTGATCGAGCGGTCCGGGTTCAGGTAGCCGAACTGCGCGCCCTGCTTGAAGCGGATGCGGCTGCCGTCGTAGGCGACGCCGGCCAGCAGCTGCTGCGCATCGGCCTTCGCCGAGACCTGCAAGGCGAAGCCGTAGTTGCGCTGATTCGTCTCCGTGCGATTGATCAGGCCGTTGCACTTCTCATAGGGCTCGCCGTCGTCGCCCAGCAGCACGGCCGCAATGCAGCGCCACTTCGGGAACGGTGCGTTCGCCGCGTTCTCGCCGCTGGTCGGGAAGCCGGTGTAGCCGGCGGCCGTCAGCGCCGCGCGCTCGCTGGCGCTCGGCTGGTAGAGCGACTCGCCGGCGGCGTCGTCGTTGAGGTCTCCGTTGAAGGTGTTCGTGTGGATGCGGCGGTAGTAGAGGTTGCCGGTCAGCGTGAGCCGCTCCGACAGCGGCTGGCTCACCTGCAGGTTCAGCATCTGCGAGCGGTTCTTGGTGTTGTCCGGGATGGTGAACACACTCTTCCAGTCGCGCGACAGTGCGCCCTGCTCCTGCGTGCCGTTGCCGGTCAGATCATTGGATGCGGCGGCCAGGCTCAGCGAGACGTCGGCGGTGCCGATCTTCCCGCCGAGCTTGCCGAAGATCTGGCTCATGTCCGAGGGCGAGGCCACGCGCCAGCCGCGTTCATGGAAGCGGTTGCCGGTGATGAACCAGTTGAAGGCCGCCGTGCCACCGCCGCTTTCGAACTCGGCCGCCACGCGGCTGTGCGAGCCGCCCAGCAACTGCACCGAGCTGCCGGGGTCGGTGAGGCCGTCCTTGGTCTGCACGGCCAGCGCGCCGCCCAGCGTGTTCAGGCCGAACAGCGGATTGCTGCCCGGCATCAGCGCCACCTTGGCGATCGCGGACTTCGGGATCAGGTCCCAGCTCACCACGTCGCCGAAGGGCTGGTTCATCCGCACGCCATCGAGGTAGACCGACAGGCCCTGCGGCGTGCCCAGCAGCGGCGAGGCGGTGAAGCCGCGGAAGTTGATGTCCGGCTGGAACGGGTTGTTCTGCATCCCGTTGATGTTCACGCTGCCGAGCGCCCGGCCGAGGTAGTCGCCGAGGTCCAGCGCCTGGCGGCGTTCCAGATCAGCGGCCGTGGCCGTCTGCACATTGGCGGGCACCTGCTCCTTGGGCACGCCCAGGCCGGGCAGCGGACTCACGCTGATGACCTCGACCTTGGGCAACTCCGCCGGGGCCTGCTGCGCGTGGACCGCGGCGGCACAGCACAGCAGCGCGGCGGCGGCGATCGGCGTGGTGAAGGAAAGGCAGCGGGCGCGCATCGATTTCGTCTCCTGGATGTTGTTCTGCAAACCACGTCTAACTTACAAAAAGCCACGGCGCCGAGACAGGGAAAACTTCCCGCGCAACACTCGAAATGAAGAAGGGCCGGACTGCCCGTCGCAGTCCGGCCCTTGTCAGTGCAAATGAAACGTTAGGCCTTCGCGGCGAGCTGATCGCCGATCGGCAATTGCCGGATGCGCTTGCCGGTGGCCGCGGCGATCGCGTTGCACAGCGCGGGCGCGATCGGCGGCACGCCGGGCTCGCCGACGCCGCCCAGCGGCAGCGAGAAGTCCGGCGGGATCAGGTGGACGTTGATCTTCTTGGGCGCCTCGTTCATCCGCGCGATCAGGTACTGGTGGTAGTTGTCCTGCTGCGCACGCCCGTCCTTGAAGGTGATCTCGCTCATCAGCGCCTGGCTGATGCCGTTGATGCAGGCACCCTCCATCTGCGAGACGACGCGGTCGGGGTTGACCTGCGCACCGCAGTCCACCGCGATGTCCACGCGCGGGATGCTGATGCCGCCCTTGGCGTCCACCGCCACCTCGATCACCGTCGCCACGTAGGTCACGAAGCTGTAGTGCACCGCCAGGCCCAGGCCGCGCCCCGGCCCGAGCTTGCGGCCCCAGCTCGCCTCCTTCGTCACCCGCTCCACCACCTTGCGCAGCCGCGCGGTGTCGATCGGATAGCGCTCCGGCGACTCGCCGTGGTTGAACACGTCGCCGATCTTGTCGGGATCGATCTTGCGGTCCGGGCCGATCAGCTCCAGCAGCACGGTGCGGTGGTCGCGGCCCTGGGCCTTGGCGATCTCGGCGACGAAGCTCTGCGTGGCGAACGCATGCTGGATGTTGTTGACCGAGCGCAGCCAACCCAGCCGCGAATGTGCCTCGGCCGCCGGGTTCTCGATGCGGATGTTGGGCACGGCCAGCGGCAGGTTGACGAGGCCCAGTCCCAGCTCGATGCCGCTCAACTGCTTCGGGTCGGGCATGAAGATGGACATGAAGGTCGGCTCGGCCGAGCGGTGCAGCCAGGCGCTGACCTTGCCATTCGCGTCGAGCCCGGCCTCCAGATGCTGGGCGCAGACGGCGTGGAAGTAGTCGTGGTGCAGGTCGTCCTCGCGCGTCCAGGTCAGTTTGACGGGCTTGCCGTCCAGCGCCTGCGATACCAGCGCCGCCTCGACGACGAAGTCCGCCTTGCTCTTGCGGCCGAAGCCGCCGCCCAGCAGCGTGACGTTGACGGTGACGTTCTCGAATGGCATCGACAGGCGCTTGGCCACACGGTCGCGCGCCGCCTGCGGCGACTGGCTCGGCGCCCAGACCTCGCAGCGCCCGTCCTTGATGCGCGCGGTGGCGGCCGGCGCCTCCATCGAGGCATGGGCCAGGTGCGGCACGTAGTAGTCGGCGGTGACCGTGCGGGCGGCCTGCTTCAGCGCGGCGTAGGTGTCTCCCTCGTTGCGGATCTCCTTGCCGCCGGGCTGCGAGACGGCCTGCTCCAGCAGCTTGCGATAGGCCGTCGAGTCGTAGCTGCCGTGGGCGCCATCGTCCCAGTCGATCTTCAGCGCATTGCGGCCCTGGATCGCGGCCCAGGTGTCGCGGCCGACGACGACCACGCCGCCGATCGGCTGGAACTCCGACGGCGGCGGCGTGCCCGCCAGCTCGAAGACCTTCAGCACGCCCGGAACCTTCAGCGCTGCCGCCGGGTCGAAGCCGCGCACCTTGCCGCCCAACACCGGCGGCCGGGCGATGACGGCGAACACCATGTCCGGCAGGCGAGTGTCGATGCCGTAGTGCGATCGGCCGGTGACGATGGCCTCGATGTCCACCAGGTGCGGGTCGCGCTTGCCGATGTAGCGGAACTGGGACGGGTCCTTCAGCTTCAGCGATTCGCGCGCGGGCACGTCCAGCTGCGCCGCGGCCAGCGCCAGCGCACCGTAGCCGAGCTTGCGGCCGCTGGCCTTGTGGACCACCTCATGGTTGACGGCCATCACCTCGGCCACCGGCACGCCCCAGCGCGCGGCGGCCGCCTGCTCCAGCATCGCGCGGGCGCTGGCACCGCAGCGGCGCATCGGCTCGAACCAGTGGCGGGTGGAGCGGGAGCCGTCGGTGTCCTGGTTGCCGTACAGGCCCTCGTCGCCGGGCGCCTGGGCCACGCGCACGCGCTTCCAGTCCGCTTCCAGTTCGTCGGCGACGACGCGCGGCAGGTTCGTGCGTACGCCCTGGCCCATCTCGGAGCGGTGGGCAATGATGGTGACGATGCCGTCCTCGCCGATCGAGACGAAGGTCTTGGGGCTGTCCTGCAGGCCGTGCGGCATGCCGTCGCCGCCGTACTTCTTCGGCTCGTCGGCATGACCCACGCCGACGGCGAGCACGAGGCCCGCCGGCAGCAGCTTCAGGAGATCACGACGGGTCGTGCTCATGCCGCAGCTCCCTTCATGCCGGCCGCCTGCTTGATGGCGACGCGGATGCGGGTGTAGGTGCCGCAGCGACAGAGGTTGCCGCTCATGGCCTGCTCGATCTGCGCGTCGCTGGGTTTCGGATGCTGCTTCAGCAGCGCGCAGGCGCTCATGATCTGCCCGGCCTGGCAGTAGCCGCACTGCGGAACGCCGAGCTCGGTCCAGGCCTTCTGCACGGCGCGGCCGGCGGCCGAGGCGCCGACGCCTTCGATCGTCGTGACCCGCTTGCCGGTGGCGGCGGACAGCGGCGTCTGGCAGGCCCGCACCGGCTGCCCGTCCAGATGGACGGTGCAGGCGCCGCAGAGCGCCATGCCGCAACCGAATTTCGTGCCGGTCATGCCGAGATGGTCGCGCAGCACCCACAGCAGGGGCGTGTCGTCGGGGGCGTCCACGGCCATGGCCTGGCCGTTGATGTTCAAGCTGCTCATCGAGAGTTCTCCAGGTGGATGAAGTTCTGCGGGGCGTGTCCCTACCCCGCTCCATTGAACCGCGATGTGCAGGCCCTCGTCCAGCGCGGCGCTGCCGCCTGTTCGCTGTTCAGCCGGCGCTGATGAGACCGTGGCGCAACGCCAGGTGCGCCATCGCTGCGGAGGTGGACAGGCCCAGCTTCTCCTTGATCAGCGACTGGTGGTTGGACACCGTCTTCGGGCTCAGGTGCAGCGCCCGCGCGCACTCGGCCAGCGAGGTGCCGCCGGCAAGCAGCCGGAAGATCTCGAACTCGCGCTGCGTCAGGCTGTCGAATTGGGATTCGGCCTCTGAAGCGACGGGCCCGCCGAGCAGCCGCGCCGGCAGGTCGGGGCTCAGGTAGCGGCCGCCGGCCATCACCCGGTGCACCGCCGCCAGCAGTTGTTCCGGCGCACTGGCCTTGGTGACGAAGCCGCGCGCGCCGAGCTCCAGCGCGCGGCGGATCAGCATCTCGCTGTCGTGCATGCTGAAGACCAGCACGCGTGTCTGCGGGCCATGCGGCCCGCTGCGCTCCAGCAGCCGGCGGATCAGCTCCAGGCCGCCGCTGCCGGGCATCGACAGGTCGGTGATCGTCAGGTCCGGCGCGTGCTGTGCGAACAGCCCCGCCGCCGTGTCGACGTCGCCGGCCTGGGCCACGACGCTGATCTCGCCACCCTGCTCCAGCAGGCGCTGGTAGCCGGCGCGTACGACCGGATGGTCGTCCACAAGCAGCAGGCGGATCATGCCGACACCCCTTCACGCTGACGCTGCGGCTGCACCGGAATGCGCAACTCGATGCAGGTGCCACCGCCCGGCTCGCTGCGGACCTCGATCGAGCCGCCCAGCGCCGCGGCCCGTTCGGCCGCGCCGAGCAAGCCCAGGCCGCGCGAGCGTGCCTTCGTGTCGAAGCCGCCGCCGTCATCTTCGATGCGCAGTCGCAAGCCTTGTTCATCCATGCCGAGATCGATGGCCAGTTGCTGCGCATGCGCATGGCGCACGGTGTTGGACATCGCCTCCTGCGTGACCCGGTAGACGGCGGTGTCGATGGCCTCGCCGAGGCCGGCGAGCCGGCCGCGATGGCTGAAGCTGCAGCGCAGGCGGCTGCGCGTCTCGCAGGATTCGCACAGGGACTGCAGCGCGGCCACCAGGCCCAGCTCGTCCAGCTCGGCCGGCCGCAGCCGCCGCAGCAGGCGGCGCACGCCCTCGTAAAGCAGCTCGGCACTGGCCGCGGCGCGCTGCGCGGCGGCGGCCGTCTGCGCCGGCTCGCGGCTGCGCTCGATGTAGGCGGCCTCCACGCGGATCGCGGTGCAGTGCTGGGCCAGCTCGTCGTGCAGCTCGCGCGCCAGCGCCAGGCGTTCGCCCTCCTGCACGGCGATCAGTTGCTGCGCCAGTTCGCGGTTGCGCGCCAGCAGCCGTTGCGATTCGCGCCGCCGCCGCCACGCATACCAGGCCAGGCCCAGCGACAGCGCCACCAGCGCCGTCGGCAGCTCGTCCACCTGCCAGGCTTCGAGGCGCAGGGTCAGCCGTGCGATGCGCTCCTGCAGTTCGAGCCGGCTCGCCAGCACGAAGGTCAGCAAGGCGGCGGCAAGCACCCAGGCAAGATCGGTCTGCGCGGCGCGGGAATGAGGGTGACGGACGGGCGAGGGCTGCTTCATCGTAGGCAGGAAGATTGCTTGGCCTCGGACACGTCGAGCAATATGCATGCCTCGCGCCATAGTCGCGCCATAAGGCGCCCGGCGGTCTGAAAGCGGAACAATGGACAACCCGCGCTGCGACGAAATGGCACAGAGAGCGTCACACCCGGCTCAGGGTCTACCCCGGGTGCGGCGCGTTCTCGGCGCGCTGCTGCTGCTCGCCGCCGCGCTGTGCGCAGGCCGCGCTTCGGCGGATTGCGGCGTGGTGCTGGAGCCGGTGGCGACCGGCATCTGGCGCGTGCCCGCGGCGCGCGGCCGGCCCGATGCGGCCAACGGCGGGCTGACGATCCAGCTGGTGCTGGTGCGCGAGGGCCGGCGGCTGTGGCTGGTGGGCAGCGGGCCCACGCCGGCCTTCGGCCGCGCGCTGGCCTGCGCCGCGCGTCAGGCGGCCGGCGGGCCGGTCACCGATCTCGTCAACACGCACGTGGCGCCCGAGCTGTCGCTGGGCAACAGCGCCTTCCCGCGGGCGCGGCTGTGGGCGCTGCCCGAGGTGATCGCCGCGATGCACGAGCGCTGCGGCGCCTGCCTGGCGAGCCTGCGCGATCAGGTGGGCCGCGCCGGCGCCAGCCTGGATGAGCGCGATGCGATCCAGCTGCCGCGGCGGGCGGTACGCGGACCGCGCCTCGGCCCCTTCGAGGTGCTGGCCCTGGCCCGTCAGCCGGGCGAACCGACGCTGGTGTTGCGCCATCGCGGCATCGTCATCGCGCAGGGCCTGCTGTGGGCCGGCGACGTGCCGGACCTGTACGGCACGAACAGCGCCTCGCTGCTGGACAGCCTCGAGCGGCTCGATCGCTTCGCCGCGGGCGCGCGGCTGCTGGGCCAGCAGGGAGAGCTTGCCGATGCCGGTGCCATCGACGCACAGCGCCGCTACCTGCTCGCGCTGCGCGGTGCGATCCACGCACGCCTGGCCGCGGGCGAGGTGCAGGGCGAGGTGCCGCTGCCTGGCTACGCCGGCATGCCCGGCTATGCGCAGCTGCATCCGCTGAACGTGCAGCGGGTGTGGCGCGAGCTGGAGTCGGAGCTGTTCAGGTAGGCACAGCACTTGCTGAAAAAGCCAAGTAGCATTCCCCACGAAAACAATCGAGCCGCGCCAACATCGGCGGCCATGGAGACCCAATGCGCTGTTCCCTGCTTGCCCTGAGCTGTCTGAGCGCATCCCTCGCGCACGCTGCCGACGAAGAGGCCGCACAGACCTTGCCCCCGGTGGTCGTCACCGCCACCCGCACCGCCGTCGCAGCCTTCGACACGCCGGCCTCGATCAGCCGCATCGGCAGCGAGGACATCAAGAACGGCCATTCGCTGGTCAACATCTCCGAAGACCTCGGCGCCGTGCCCGGGCTGCTGGCCCGCGACCGCCAGAACTACGCGCAGGACGTGCAGATCTCCGTGCGCGGCTTCGGCGCCCGCTCCACCTTCGGCATCCGCGGCGTGCGCCTGTACGTGGACGGGATTCCCGCCACCCTGCCCGACGGCCAGGGCCAGATCACCAACGTCGAGCTCGGCTCGGTCGGCCGCATCGAGGTGCTGCGCGGGCCCTTCTCGGCCCTCTACGGCAACTCCGCCGGCGGCGTCATCAACGTCTTCACCGAAGACCCGCCCAGCTCCGGGCGCCTGGGCTTCGAGATGGCCGCCGGCAGCAACGGCGTGCTGCGCTTCGGTGGCAAGGCCGCGGGCACCAGCGGGGGCCTGGGCTTCGTCATCAGCGCCAGCCGCTTCCACACCGACGGCTACCGCGACCACAGCGCCGCCGAGCGCCGCCTGGGCAACGCCAAGTTCACCTTGCACCCGGACGAGGACAGCAAGCTGACCCTGGTCGTCAACAGCGTGGCCCTGCCCGAGGCGCAGGACCCACTGGGCCTGTCGCGCGCGCAGTTCAACGCCAACCCGCGCGGCGTCGATCAATCGGCGCTGGACTACAACACGCTGAAGACGGTCAACCAGACGCAGCTCGGCGTCGTCTACGAGCGGCGCCTGGATGCCGCCAACAGCATCCAGCTGATGGCCTACGGCGGCCACCGCGGCACCAACCAGATGCAGTCGATTCCGAAGGCCTCGCAGGCCGCGGCCACGGCCCCGGGCGGCGTGATCGACCTGGAGCGGGACTACAAGGGCACGGACCTGCGCTGGACCTTGAAGTCGGCGCTGGCCGACGCGCCGTTCACCTTGGTGGCGGGCCTGGCCTACGACGGGCTGGACGAGCACCGCCAGGGCTACCAGAACTTCATCGGCAACGCCCTGGGCGTGGTCGGCGCGCTGCGCCGCGACGAGAACAACAAGGTGGCCAGCACCGACGAGTACCTGCAGGCCGCCTGGCAACTGACGCCGCGGCTGAGCCTGAACGCGGGCCTGCGCCACAGCAGCGTCAGCTTCCGCTCCACCGACCACTACATCGTGCCCGGCAACCCGAACGACAGCGGCAGCACCGACTACAGCGCCACGCTGCCGGTGCTGGGCGTGATGTATGCGCTGAGCCACGACCTGCACCTGTACGCCACCGCGGGCCGTGGCTTCGAGACGCCGACGCTCAACGAGCTCGCTTACCGCTCCGGCGGGCAGACGGGATTGAATTTCGGACTGCAGGCGGCCACCAGCGACAGCGTCGAGGTGGGCGTGAAGGCGCGCGTCGACGGCCTGGGCGAGCTGAGCGCCGCCGCCTTCGAGACGCGCACGAAGCACGAGATCGTCACGCAGACCAACAGCGGCGGGCGCTCGACCTACCAGAACGCCGGCGGCACCAAGCGCACGGGGCTGGAGCTGGCCTGGAGCGCGAACTGGTGGCAGAGCCTGAAGGCGCAGGCGGCGGCCACGCTCTTGAACGCGGAGTACAGCGACGGCTTCCTGACCTGCACGGCCACGCCCTGCACGACGCCCAACGTGAACATCCCGGCGGGCAACCGCATCCCGGGCATCGCGCGCGGGGCGCTGTTCGCCTCGCTGGGCTGGATGCCGGTGAGCGGCTGGCGCGGCGGCGTCGAAGTGCGGCGGCTGAGCCGGGTCTATGTGAACGATGCGAACTCGGATGCGGCGGCGGCCTTCACGGTCCTCGCGGCCAACGTCGGCTACCTCTACAGCTCGGAGCGCTGGGAGCTGTCGGCCTTCGTGCGCGGCGACAACCTCAGCGACAAGAAGTACGCTGGCTCGGTGATCGTCAACGAGGGCAACAGCCGCTTCTTCGAGCCCGCGCCCGGCCGTACCTGGCTGCTTAGCACTTCGGCAACGATGCGCTTCTAAGCTCACGACGATGGCACAGCAACCACTACGCTACGACCGCGTCGCCCGCCTGCTGCATTGGTTGATCGGCGCGCTGCTGGTCGCGCAGATCGCCTTCGGCTTCCTGCTCGACGACATCGCGCCGCGCAACACGCCGGCGCGCGCCAACGTGATCAACACTCACAAGTCCCTCGGCATCGTGCTGGGCCTCTTGATCCTCGCGCGGCTGCTGTGGCGGCTCACGCACAGGCCGCCGGCCTGGCTGCCCTCGCTGCCGCAGTGGCAGCGGCGCGCCGCTCATTGGGGTCACGTCTTGCTCTACCTCTGCATGGTGACGATGCCGCTGTCCGGCTACGTGGCCTCGAACTTCAGCAAGCACGGCGTCAAGTTCTTCGGCAAGGTGCTGCCGCCCTGGGGGCCCGAACTGCCCGAGGTCTACAAGTTCCTCAACGGGGTGCACGTCGCCACGGCCTTCGTCTTCACCGCACTGATCGTCGGCCACGTGCTCGCCGCCGTCTCGCACCTGCTCGCCCGCGACGGCACCCTGCACCGCATCTCCCTGGCCCCGGACACCGAAAGCGACAAACGATGAAAGAAGCGATGAGAAAGACGATTCTTGCCAGCCTGCTCGCCTTGCCGCTGCTGGCCGCGGCCGCGCCCTTCGCCTACGTGCCCAACGAGGGCTCGGGCACGCTCAGCGTGATCGATACCGCCACCGACAAGGTCGTGGCCGAGATCCCCGCCGGCAAGAAGCCGCGCGGCACCGTCGTCGGCATCGACGGCAAGACGGCCTACGTCAGCGACCAGCCGAACAACCGCCTAGTGCTGGTCGACCTGGACAAGCGCGCGCAGGCCGGCAGCATCGCGCTGGGCGAGTCGCCCGAGGGGGTGGGCATCTCGGCCGACGGCAAGTGGATCGCCGTGGCCATCGAGGAATCGAACGACGTCGTCTTCGTCGATGCGACGACGAACAAGAAGGCCTTCGCCGTCCAGGTGAAGGGCAAGAACCCCGAGCACGCGATGTTCAGCCCGGACGGCAAGCTGGTCTTCGTCAGCGCCGAGGAGGGCGAGGCGGTGGACATCATCGACTTCGACAAGCGGGTGGAGGTGAAGCAGATTCCGGTCGGCGCACGCCCGCGCGGCATCGGCTTCTCGCCCGACGGCAAGCGCGCCTACGTGGCCGCCGAGAACGCCAGCGAGGTCTACGTGATCGACACCGTCAACTTCGCCATCCAGGCCAAGCTGAAGGCCGGCCCGCGCAGCAACGGCATCGCCGTGCATCCGGACGGCAAGCGCGTGTTCGTTTCCAACGGCGGCGACGCCACCGTGTCGGTGATCGATACCTCCAGTAACACGATCATCGCGACGATCGGCGTCGGCCAGCGGCCCTGGAACATGGCGCTGACGCCGGACGGCAAGAAGCTCTACGTCGCCTGCGGCCGCTCGGGCGCCGTGTCGGTCATCGATACCGAGAAGAACGTCAAGATTGCCGATGTTCCCGTCGGCAAGCTGCCCTGGGGCGTGGCGATCCGCTAAGACCCTCCGTGCCCCGTCCGCGCCGGTGCGCGGGTGCTTTGCTGCTGTGCACAAAAAAGCCCGCGGGTTGACGTCGAGATAACGCGTTATCGGAGCGGTTGCCGCGGGAGCGTCAGCCGCCGCCTACGGCGCGTGCCTCACTGGCACGCATATTGCCGTCAGACTCCCCGACACCATCATCCCGGGGGGAGTTTGCACCAATGAAGGTCACAGTGATCGGCAGCGGCTACGTGGGCCTTGTCAGCGGCGCCTGCCTCGCCGAAATGGGTAACGACGTCATGTGCCTGGACGTCGACGAACGCAAGATCGCGATGCTGAAGGACGGGCGCATCCCGATCCACGAGCCCGGCCTGCAGGAGATGGTCAAGCGCAACGCCGCCGCTGGCCGCCTGCACTTCACGACGGACCTTGCGGCCGCCGTGCACCACGGCACGATGCAGTTCATCGGCGTGGGCACGCCGCCCGACGAGGACGGCTCGGCCGATCTGCAGTACGTGCTGGCCGCCGCGCGCGGCATCGGCCGCCACATGACGGACTACAAGGTCGTCGTCGACAAGAGCACGGTGCCGGTGGGCACCGGCGACAAGGTCGAGGCGGCCATCCGCGAGGAACTGGCGGCGCGCGGCGCCGAGGTGCAGTTCGCCGTCGTCTCGAACCCCGAATTCCTGAAGGAAGGCGCGGCGGTGGACGATTTCATGCGGCCCGACCGCGTGATCGTCGGCGCCGATGACGAGCGCGCCGTGCTGCTGATGCGCGCGCTCTATTCGCCGTTCACCCGCAACCGCGAGCGCGTGCTGATCATGGACCGGCGCAGCGCCGAGTTCACCAAGTACGCGGCCAACGCGATGCTCGCCACCCGCATCAGCTTCATGAACGAGCTGGCGCTGCTGGCCGAGCGCGTCGGCGCCGACATCGAGCGCGTGCGCCAGGGCATCGGCTCCGATCCACGCATCGGCACGCAGTTCCTCTACCCCGGCGTCGGTTACGGCGGCTCCTGCTTCCCGAAGGACGTGAAGGCGCTGCTGCACACCGGCGCGCAGAACGGCATGGACCTGAAGGTGCTCGGCGCCGTCGAGGCGGCCAACGAGCGCCAGAAGATGGTGCTGGTGGACAAGGTGGTCGCGCGCTTCGGCGAGGATCTCAGCGGCCGCCAGTTCGCGCTGTGGGGCCTGGCCTTCAAGCCCGACACCGACGACATGCGCGAGGCACCGAGCCGCGTGATCGTCGAGGAGCTGATCCGCCGCGGCGCCAGCGTGAAGGCCTACGACCCGGTCGCGATGACCGAGGCCAAGCGCGTGTTCGGCAGCCTGCCCGGCCTCGGCTATGCCGAAAGCCAGGGCGCCGCGCTGCAGGGCTCGGACGCGCTCTTGATCGTCACCGAATGGCGCCAGTTCAAGAGCCCGGATTTCGAACAGATGCGCGCGCTGCTGAAGCAGCCCTTGGTCTTCGACGGCCGCAATCTCTATGACCCCGAGTTGTTGAAGACATTGGGGGTCGAGTACCACGCCATCGGCAGGCCATGACGCCTCGCAACACGGCGATCCAGGGCCTGCGCGCGGCCTGCGTGCTGGCGGTCTTCGCCTACCACGTGATCCACGCGAAGCTGTGGGACGGCGCGCCGCCGCTGGCCGACGGGCTGCGCTATGGCGTCGAGGTGTTCTTCATGATCAGCGGCTATGTGATCGTGCTGAGCCTGCGCCGGCACGCCAGCGTCGGCGCCTTCCTGCGTGACCGCGCGCTGCGCATCTTCCCGCTGTGGCTGCCGCTGGCGCTGGCGATGCTGGCGGCCGGCTACGTCGGCTTCCTGCATGGCGGCAAGCTGCCGCCGGCGCTGGCCGAGCCCTGGACGCTGCCGCTGAGCCTCTTGATCGGCGCGCCAGTGCTGCCGGTGCCGGGCATCCATCCGGCGCAGTGGTCGCTGAGCTACGAGCTGTGCTTCTACGGCATCGCGGCGCTGGCCTGGCGGCTCGGTGCGTCCTCGGCCTGGCGCGTCGCCGCCTGGGGCCTGCCGGCGCTGCTGTTCGTCGACCTGTTCCCGCGCGCCATGTTCTTCGTGCCGGGTGCGCTGGTGGCGCTGGCCGAACCCTGGCTGCGCCTGCACGCCAACGAACATCCGAAAGCGCTGCGCTGGGGCATCGTGGGTCTGCTGGTCGCCTGGCCGGCCTGGCTCGCCACCGGCGTGGACGCGGCCGGCTGGGACCGCAGCCTCGTCGGATTCGCGCGCGATGGCGATCTGCTGCTGGCGCTCGTGGCCTTCGCCGGCGCGACGCTGTTCTTCGCCTCGGTCGTCGTCGCGCCGCACGGCCGGCTGCTGGACAGCGCGCCGATGCAATGGCTAGGCAAGGTCAGCTACAGCTTCTACCTGGTCCATCCGATCGTGCTGGCCGGCGTCAAGCACGGGCTGCTGCCGGCGCTGCAGCTGGAAGGCGGGCCGGCGGCGCTGGTGCTGGCCGCCGTGGGCCTGCCGCTGGCCTGCCTCGCGTCCTGGGCCACCTGGGCGCTGCTGGAAGTGCGGCTGCGCCGCTGGCTGGCTCACCGCTCGACGGGGCCGGCCCTGCATCTCGACCCGCTGGGGAGCAAGCAATGAAGTACGCCCTCGTCCCACTGTTGTTGACGCTGGCCACCTGCCTGGCCGCGGCTCAATCCCAGGTCGATCCCGGCCTGCGCCAGCTGCCGCAGAACACCGCCGCCGGGCATCCGCCAACGGCAGCCATCGCGCACTACACGGTGGCCGGCACCGAGCTGGCCACGCCGGCCAGCGGCGCCACGGTGCAGAAGCTGCCGGCCGGCGCGCTGCAGGCCGGGCGCTCGTACACGCTGGCCGTGCGCGCCAGCGGCAAGGGCAGCGTGGCCGTACGATTCCGCGAGCCCAAGCAGCAGCAGACCTACCGCACCTACGCTACGCCGGTCGACGGCACAACTGCCGCCGACTACACGGTCGAGTTCACCGCGCCGGCCTATACCGACCTGGCCGAGATCGCGCTGCAGGGCCAGCTGGGCGTCGAGCGCGTCTCGCTGAAGATGCGGCCGGCGCTGCCGCGCACGGAGACGGTCAAGGACTGGGGCGAATCGTTCACCCCGCCCGGCTACCAGCTCGTGTTCAACGACGAGTTCAACGGCACGGCGCTGGACCGCCGCCGCTGGTTCACCCGCTACATCAACGGCAACGAGACCACCGACCGGCTCAACGACGAGAACCAGCGCTACACCGACAAGGACAACCACGTGGAGTCCGACGGCCTTCTGCGCCTGGTCGCGCGGCGCAAGGAATTCAGCCAGCCGAACGGGCTGAACTACGAGTCCGGCATGATCCGCTCGGACTTCACCCTGCGCTACGGCTTCCTGGAGGCGCGGGTGAAGATGCCGGGCGGGCGCGGCGTGTGGCCGGCCTTCTGGATGATCTCGGACGTCGGCGAGACCGGCCGCATCAACTGGCCGCCGGAGATCGACATCTTCGAGTTCGTCAACAACGTCGAGAACGACAAGGTCAACAAGATCCACATCGCCGCCAACGTGACGCCCAAGGGCTCCAAGCCGGTGTGGCTCTACACGGCGCCGGGCATGAAGCCGGCCGTCAACGACTGGGTCGCGCCCTTCGACTTCGACAAGGGCTGGCACACGATCGCCGTCGAGTGGACGCCCGAGCGGGTCGGCTGGTATGTCGACGGCCAGAACGTCGCCTCGCGCCTGCATTCCTGGACCTACGACGACGGCGTGCTCGCCAGCCCCGCCCACATCCTGCTGAATTTCGCGGTGGGCGGCGCCTGGGCCGGCCGCCACGGCATCGACGACAGCGCCTTCCCGCAGTCGCTCGACATCGACTGGGTCCGGGTCTATCAAAAGCTCCAATAAAACGTCTTGACTGACATGGAAGTTCTTTTCTACACAGAGATCACAGAGGAACACAGAGCACACGGAGAACAAGGCGTTCTTCGGTTTTCTCTGTGGTCTCTGTGGTCTCTGTGTTCCTCTGTGGCCTCTGTGTCCACTCGAACTCCCGACAGCTGCGCCAGCTTCATATGCAGCGGACGCCGCTCACCATGAACAACTGAAGAGAAGCACCATGCGCATCCTCGTCGCCTCCGGCTTCTTCGAAAGCGGCCTGCCTTCCTACCGCGAATACTCGTACTGCCAGCAGCTCGCCGCGGCCGGCCACGAGGTGGCGCTGATGTGCGGCGACCAGAGCCAGATCTGGTCGCGCAGCCGCGTCAAGCTGGCCGTCTCCGACCCGATGGCGAACGACGCGCAGTTCGTCGCCGAGACCGGCGTGCGCCTGCTGCGCCGCCACGTGTTCCTGCGCTACAGCGACTTCGTGCTGTACCTGCCGCTGCTGGGCGAGATCCGCCGCGCCGACGTGGTCCACATCATCGAGTTCCGCACCGGCACCACCGTGCTGATCGCGGCGCTGGCCAAGCTGTTCGGCAAGCCGGTCGTCTACGACCACGAGCAGCGCGGCGACCGCCTCGCCACCTGGTACAGCCGCGCCGACAGCCTGTGGCGCCGGCTGCTGGTGCGCACCGGCTCGCTGTTCGTCGACGCGGTACGCCACACGGTGCTGGCCAACCGGGAGCACTTCCTTGCCAACAGCGTGAAGCGCACGCGCGAGAAGGTTGAGACGATGTTCGCGCCGCTGGGCGTGGACCCGCAGCGCTTCTACTTCGACCCGACCGCGCGCGCCGCGCTGCGCGAGCGCCACGGCATTGCGCCCGACACGCCGCTGGCCGTGATGTCCGGCAAGCTGCATGCGTACAAGCGCGTGCCCGAGGTCGTGCTGGCCTGCCGCCAGGCCGGCTTCCGGCTGATGCTGGTGGGCAGCATCGCGCAGGACGTGCGCGAGGCGCTGGCCGAACTTCCGCCCGGTGACGAGATCATGCTGGACCAGGTCTCGGCCACCGAACTGCGCGCCGTCTATAGCGCCGCGGACGTGGCCGTCTTCACCACCTTCACCCTGTCCTACTGGGAGGCCCACGCCACCGGCGTGCGGCTGCTGATCCCGGACTCGCCGTTCAGCCGCCTGGTGTTCGAGGATGACGCCGAGGTTCGCCGTTATGGCGAGGCGGCGATGTTCCGCGTGCCTGACGAGGAGTACCAGCCGCAGGCCCGCATCGCCGAGCCGCTGGCCGAGGGGCTCGTCGCGCTGCGCGCACGGATGGCCGACCCGGCGCAGCGCCGCGCCTCGCAGCTGCGCTTCTCCGCGCAGGTGCAGGCCACCAAGCTGATCGAGCTGTACGACCGCGTGCGCCACCCGGCCGTCGCCCGATGAGCGACCGCGCCACCGCCCGCCGCTCGCTCGCCTGGAGCGCGGTGGAAAACATCGGCCTGATGCTGATCTCCTTCGGCACGCTGATCCTGTATTCGCGGCTGCTGACGGCCAGCGAGTTCGGCCTGTTCTCGATCGTGCTGGCGATCGTCGAGATGGTGGACATGATCGTGCGCATGCTGTTCCACGACGCGCTGGTGCAGCGCGACAAGGCCAGCCGCCTGCATTTCGACACGGCCTTCACGGTCACGATGGGGCTGAGCCTGGCGGGGCTGGCCGGCTGCGCGGCGCTGGCGCCGCAGTTCGAGCAGATGGTGCACGTGGCGGGTGCCGGCTGGGTGCTGGCCGCCACGGCGCTGGCCCTGCCCTGCGGCGCGCTGACGGCCACCGTCGTCGCGCAGCAGCGGCGCGACCTGTCCTTCCGCGCGCTGGCGCTGCGCTCGCTGGCCGGGCGGCTGGCCGGCGCCGTCGTCGGCCTCGGCCTGGTGCTGGCCGGGGCGGGCATCTGGGGCATGGTGGCGCAGCAGATCCTGATCGTCGGCGTGGGCTCGGCGATGCTGTGGTGGGGCTGCCAGCCGGAGCTGCGGCCGCGGCTGCGCTTCGGCCGGCAGGAGCTGCGCGAGCTGTCGGGCTTCGGGCTCTCGTCGATCGCCACGCAGCTGCTGACCTTCTCGGTCAAGCGCGTGTTCACCATCATGGCCGGCGCGCTGCTGGGCGTGCAGGCGGCCGGCGTGCTGAACCTGGCGATGCGCACGGTGGACACGCTCTACAGCGTGGCCGCCACCGGCGTCTCGCAGGTGGCGATGCCGCTTCTGTCCAGCCTGCGCACGGATCGCTCGCGGATGCAGCGCGTCTACGCGCTCGCCACCAGCCTCACCTGCGCGCTGTTCTACGGCCTCTTCTTCGGCCTCGCGGCACTGGCGCCGGAGGTGGTGCGGGTGATGTTCGGCGCGAAGTGGCAGGAGGCCGCGCCGGTGATCGCGATCCTGGCCTGCCTGGCGCTGCTGCAGGCGCCGCGGCTGATGATGACGCCGCTGCTCACCGCCATCGGCCGGCCGGCCGACGCGATGATCGCCCGCGCCGCCGAGCTGGCCCTGCTGCTGCTGGGCCTGGCCCTGCTGCGCGATGCCACGCTGGCCTGGGTGCTGGCGGTCTGGGTCGCACGCGAGGTAGCAGGCTTCCCGATCATGCTGTGGCTGGTGCGGCGCTCGGCCCACATCAGCGTCGTGGACCAGCTGCGCGGCTGCGTGCGTCCGCTGCTGGTGTCCATCGCCTGCGTGCTGGCGATCCTGGCGCTGCGCCCGCTACTGGACGGCCAGCAGTGGCAGCCGGTGTTCCAGCTCGCCGCGCTGAGCATGGCCGGCGCCGCGGCCTTCATCGCCGCGCTGCTGCTGATCGACCGGCCGCTGCTGCGCGAGGCGATCGCGCTGGCGCGGGCCAAGAAACAGGGCGCGGCGTCATGACGAAAACCACGACGAAAAGGCCCAAGATCGCCATCGGCATGTTCGGCCTGCCGCGCGGCTCCGAGCTGACGCTGCCGACGATCGAGCGCCACTTTGCCGAGCCGGCCCGCGCGCTGGGGGAGGTGCGCCTGTTCCACCACCTGTACCTGCAGGACCGCGTGACCAACGCACGCTCCGGCGAGAACAGCGAGATGCCGCGCGGCGCCTACGCGCCCTTCGAGGCCTTCGACGGCGAGCTGGAAGCCCCGGAACACTGCCTGTCGCTGTACCCGGTCGAGGCGATCAAGGCCCGCGGCGACCACTACCAGGACGGCTTCCGCTCGATCCGCAACCTCGTGCACCAGCTCCACTCGCTGAAGCAGGTGACGCAGCGCATCGCCCGCTGGCAGCCCGACCTGGTGCTCTTCCTGCGGCCCGACCTGCACTACGAAGCCGGCTTCGGCGCCGATGAGCTGGCCGCCGCGCTGGCCCGCCCGCGCCGCTGCGTGATCCCCGAATGGCACTGGTGGGGCGGCTACAACGACCGCTTCGCGCTGTGCGGCGCCGGCATCTACCGCGCCTACGGCGAGCGCATCGACCAGGCGCTGGACTTCTGCAAGGCCAGCGGCCGCCCGCTGCACGCCGAGCGCCTGGTGCGCCACGCGCTGCGCGCCGGCGGCGCCTCGCTGCGCACGACGCCGGCCCGTGCCAGCCGGGTGCGAACCGACAGCCAGATCAAGCCCGAGGACTTCTCGCCCGTCCCCACCTGCGGCTCGGTGCGGCGGCGGGTGGAACTGAGCTGGCTGGGCGTTATGCAGCGGATCACGCCCTGACGATGCATCTGACGAATAAGTCTTAGTTGCCTGCGCTCCTACCCACCCGTCCGGCGAAAAACGAAAGTTCGTCCGGACGCCGATGTGGCGCCGTCATCTACAGGATTGAAAGTCATGAGCAGCAGCACACTTACCGGCAAGGTCGCCATCGTCACCGGTGCTTCCAAGGGCATCGGCGCGGGCATCGCCAAACTCTTCGCCAAGTCCGGCGCCTCGGTCGTCGTGAACTACGCGAGCAGCGAAGCCGCGGCACACGCGTTGGTCGCGGAGATCAAGAGTTCCGGCGGCAAGGCCGTCGCCATCCAGGCCGACTTCTCGAAGACCGCCGACATCCGGCGGCTGTTCGAGGAGTCGAAGCGCGTCTTTGGCGCGATCGACATCCTGGTGAACAACGCGGGCGTCTACGCCTTCGCGCCGCTGCAGGACGCCACCGAGCAGGAGTTCCATCGCGAGTTCAGCACCAATGTGCTGGGCGTCATCACCGCGACGCAGGAGGCCGCCAGGCACTTCGGCCCGGACGGCGGCAGCATCATCAACATCAGCTCGATCGCCAGCGTCGGCTTCATGCCCAACTCGGTGGTCTACGCCGCGACCAAGAGCGCCGTCGACTCGATCACCCGCGTGACCTCGGTCGAACTCGCGCCGAAGAAGATCCGCGTCAACAGCATCGCCCCGGGCGCGACGATCACCGAAGGCATCGCGGCGCTGGGCTGGCCGGAGGAGGCCGTCAAGTCCGTGATCGCCTCGATCCCGTTCGGCCGGCCGGGCCAGCCGGAAGACATCGCCCGCGTCGCGCTGTTCCTGGCTTCCGACGATTCGGCCTGGGTGACCGGCGAACGGATCACCGCATCGGGCGGCCAGCGCGCCTGAACTCCGCGATCAGGTATTCGACGAAGGCCCGCGCCGACGGCTTCGGCGGCCGGCCGGGCGTGAACATGCCGTGGACTTCGACCTCGCCCATCGTCCAGTCGGGCAGCAGCTGGGCGAGGTGCCCGCTGGCCAGTTCGGCGCTGCATCCCCACAGCGTCGTCGTCACGATGCCCATGCCCACAACGGCGGCGGCGACCGCACCTTCGTTGACCGATACCGCCAGCCGGCTGTCGACGCGGATCGACATGCTCTGGCCGCCCTTCTGGAACGACCAGCCGGCCGCGCTCGTTCCCGCCGGGCCGACGATGGCCGTGTGCGCGGCCAGGTCGGCCGGCGTCTTCGGCGTGCCTTTCGCTTTGAGGTAGGCCGGCGAGGCCGCGATCAAGCGATGCGTCCGGCCGATCAGGCGCGCGGTCGCGCTCGAATCGGCCAGTTCGCCCAGACGCAAGGCCACGTCGACACCCTCCTTGAGCGTGTCCTGCCGCTGGTCGTTCATCAACAGGCTGACGCGCAGGGCAGGATGCCGCGCCTGGAAGCCCGGCATCAGGGGAATGATCTCGCGAACGCCGAAGCTCGACGGCAGGGCGACACGCAACGCGCCCCGCAGCTCCAGCGAGCCACGCGCCAGGTGATCCGCCTCGTCGAGCGACGCGAGGATCGCCTCGACCCGCGCCAGGTAGTCCTCGCCCGCGTCCGTCAGCGTGACGGCCCGCGTCGTGCGCGTGACCAGCGCCGCGCCGACATCCTGCTCCAGTGCCGCGATGATGCGCGACACCGAAGGCTGCGACAGATCCAGCTCCCGCGCCGCGGCGGAGAAACTCCCGAGGCGGGCAACGCGCACGAACAGTCGCAGGGCCAGTAGCTTGTCGTTCATCCTTGCAAGGCTACGGCATCAGCCGGTAGCCCACCGCCGTCTCCGTCAGCAGGTGCTTCGGCTGCGCCGGGCTCTGCTCCAGCTTCTGCCGCAGGTTGCCCATGTAGACGCGCAGGTAGTGGTTGTCGTCGACGTGCGAGGGGCCCCAGACGGCCTTCAGCAGTTGGCGGTGCGTCAGCACCTTGCCGGCGTTGGCGACGAGGTGCGTCAGCAGCCGGTACTCGGTGGGCGTCAGGTGCACGGGCTCGCCGGCGCGCAGCACGCGGCGGGCGGATAGGTCCAACTCCACGTCGCCGAAGCGGAACTGCGTGGCGGCCGCCGGTGCGCCGCCGGCCGCCGCGGTGCTCTGGCTGCGCCGCTGCGCCACGCGCACGCGCGCCATCAGCTCGCCGACGCTGAAGGGCTTGGTCAGGTAGTCGTCGGCGCCGGCGTCCAGCGCGGCGATCTTGTCGGCCTCGTCGCTGCGGGCGGACAGCACGATCACCGGCACGCCCGACCAGGCGCGCAGGTCGCGCAGGTAGTCGACGCCGTCGCCATCGGGCAGGCCCAGGTCCAGGATGATCAGGTCCGGCCGGCGCGTGCCGGCATCGAGCAGGCCCTGGCGGACGGTGTCGCACTCGTTGACCTGCCAGTCCTCGGCCTCCAGCGCCATGCGGACGAAGCGGCGGATGCTGGGTTCGTCCTCGACGATCAGCGCGATGGGATGGGGTTGGCTCATGATTCTTCGACGTCGATCTCGGCAATGCTCGGAGGATGCCCCAGCGGCAGCGCGAGGATGAACACGGCACCGCTCGTGTCCCCACCCGACGCCGCCTCGGCCCAGATGCGGCCCTGGTGGGCCTGCATGATGGCCCGGCAGATCGCCAGGCCCAGGCCCACGCCGGGCGTGGTGGACTCGCTCCGTGCGCGCGCGAACTTCTCGAACAGCGCTTCCTCGCGGCCGGCCGGCAGGCCCGGGCCATTGTCGGCGACGCGCAGCCACAGCTCCTCGCCATGGACCGCGGCGCCGATCGTGATGCGGCTGCCGGCTGGGGTGTACTTGACGGCGTTCTCCAGCAGGTTGCACAGCACCCGCTCCAGCAGCACCGCATCGATGTTGATCAGCGGCAGGCCCGGCGGCAGCTCGGTCGCCACCTGGTGGTTTGCCAGCGGCAGCTGCATGGCCTGCAGCGCGCTGCCGATCACCTCCTCGATCGGCTGCCACTCCAGGTGCAAGCGCACGGCGCCGCTCTGCAGGCGGGCCATGTCCAGCAGGTTGCTGACCATCGCGTTGATGCGCCGCGATTCCTGCTGCAGCGACTGCGCCAGTTCACGCCCGGCCGCGGGCAGTGCGGGCAGCGCCGCCAAGGTGTCGGCCAGGCCGTAGACCACCGCCAGCGGCGTGCGCAGGTCGTGCGACAGCGCGGACAGCAGCGAGTTGCGCAGGCGCTCGGACTCGATGTGGATCAGCGCGTCCTGCGCCACCTCCACGTAGTGCACCCGCTCCAGCGCCTGGCCGATGATGCTGGCGTAGGTGTCCAGCTGCGCGCGCCGCTCCGGCTGCATCACGCTGGCGAGGTCGCGCGGGCGCAGCGCCAGCACGCCGCGGGCGCGCATCGGCGCCTGCAGCGGCAGGTAGAACCAGTGGCTGCCCGGCAAGGTGTCGGTGGCGAGGCCGGCGGCCTGCCCATGGTCCAGCGCCCAGCGTGCGGTGCCGAGCTCGGGCGGATCGGGCAGGGACAGGCCCGGCGGCAGGCCGAGCTTGTCCTCCCGGTCCAGCGCCAGCACCAGCGCCGGCCCGTGCAGCTCGCGCGAGAGGCTGGCCTGCGCGCTCTCCACCACCTGCTCGGTCTGCAGCGCGCCGGAGAGCTCGCGGGTCAGCTCGAACAGCGCGCGCGAACGCGCCTCGCGCTCGGCGGAAATGGTCGCCTGGTAGCGCAGGTGCGCGGTCAGCTGGCCGGTGACGAGGCCCACGGCCAGCATCACCGCGAAGGTCAGCAGGTACTGCACGTCGGAGACCGCGAAACTCATCTGCGGCGCGACGAAGAAGAAGTCGAACAGGGCCACGCTGACGAAGCTGGCCAGCACTGCCGGCCCGCGGCCCCAGCGCATCGCCACGCCGACGACCGCCAGCAGGAACAGCATGACGATGTTGCTGAGGTCGAACCAGGCATGCAGTGGCCAGCTCAGCGCGGTGGTGCCGACGCAGACGGCGACGGTGCCGACGTAGCGCTTCCACTGCGCCGTCCAGCGCTCCCAGGCGGCGCCGTCCTGCTCGGGCTCGGGCTCCGTCTTGGCCGTGCGCGATTCGCCGACCTCGATCAGGTCCACGTCGGCCGCGGTGTTGGACAGGTATTCGTGCAGCGCAGGCCCGGCCAGCCAGCGCCGCCAGCCGGCCCGCGCCGGCGCGCGGCCGAGCA
>Ga0247779_1000200_pt1 | contig 45721 bp, 38 predicted proteins | sample UWRJL221509R5_FD_179925 | JGI IMG/M metagenome (GOLD analysis project Ga0247779, IMG submission 179925) | Plant litter microbial communities from Arlington Agricultural Research Station in Wisconsin, United States - UWRJ-L221-509R-5 | ecosystem: Environmental > Terrestrial > Plant litter >...
GAAGGAGGCCTCTGAAGGGTTATCCGATGGATCGGATCAACGCTTGCCGGGCGTCGAGCTCTGATCGATCGTGACGTCGTCGACGAACGTGTTGCCGTCGGCCGTGCCGCTGGCGTAGTCGTACTGGAACTTGATCACGTGCGCGCCGCCATCGGCAAACGTGCTGATGTCGATCGAATGCAGCACGAAGTCGCTGTCCAGCTGCGTGCTCAGATCCGTCGTCTCCACCGCCGTACCGTCCACCGACACCACCATGTTGGACGGTGCGTCCGGAGCCACCGCGGTTTGACGGAAGTAGTTGATGAACAACGGACCGCCGTTGGGCAGGGTCACGCTCTGCGAGAAGTGCTGCGTCTCGCCACCGCCGGCCCAGCCACCGAACCATGCGGCGAAGTCACCGGTATGCACCGGAATGCCGAAGTTGGTCGCGCTGTAGAACACGGTGCCGCCGTTGGCTCCGGCGTTGCTATCCAGACTGTCCCAATCCGGGTTCGTGCCCGCGTCCGTGGTCGTCGCCTCGAAGCTCGGATCCACCACCGGCTGCGTGAACGGACCACCGCCCGATCCATCGAAGCCATCGCAGAAGATCTCGTCGGCACCGCCGTTGCACGGCGTCGCCGCTACGGCCGTGACCGTCAGGCTGACCGGAACCGAGATCAGCGCCTGCGTCGGATCGTTCGTGGTGATGCACAGCTCCGCGGTGTAGGTGCCCGCATCGAGCGTGCCTGCGGACGGATCCGCCGTGATCGTGACGTCGGTGTTGCTGCCGCCGTTGACCGATCCACTGGCCGGCGTCGCCGTCAGCCACGGCACCACCGGACCCGTGCACGGTCCGCCGCTGCCGCCGCCCGTGCCGGTCGCACGGATCAGCCAGTTGCCCGGCAGCCCGAAGTCGTCGATCACGCCGTTGTTGTCGTTGTTGCCAAGGTTGACGATGTCCGTCGGTGGGGTCCCTGCAGCCGACAGGTGCGACATGCCCTGCGAAGCGGTCTCATCGATCGCTGCCGGGAACAGACGCGGGGAGAAGCTGCCGGCCAGCGCCCATTGATCGACGAAGCCGATGTACACATCGCCCGCACCCGGCACGCTGAAGTTCGTCGTGTAGGTCTGGAAGTCACCCGTCGTCGTGATCGTCACCAGGTCGTCCGTACCCAGGCGAACCGCATTGCTCGCATCGCCATCGGCGTCCGCATCGTAGTAAACCACGAGGTTGGCCTGCAGGCCGGTCAGGTCGCCGCCCGCCAGCGTGGTGTCACCCCAGAAGATCGAGATCGAATCCACCGTCAGTGCCGCCGTGGCATTGAAGCGGTTGATCCACACTGCACCCGATTCGGTCGCCGGTGGACCCGCCGTGCCGAAACCGATCGAATCTTCCGCCGATCCGTCATCGAGCTGGAACGCGATCGAACCGGCTGGCACCCACGGGCTCGACGCACGATGCGTGCTGCGCTGGCCGCTGCGGGCGAGCGTTGCCGCCGGACGGTTGCGCACTTCCTCCAGGTACGCCAGCTTCGGCGCGAGGTTGGGATTCGACTGCGGAGTCTTGCGCTTGCTCGCCGTGGCATGCGGCACCAGCTTCGGGTGCTTCGCCGTGCCCTGCGCTGCGATCGTGAAGGTCAGCGGATCGCTGCCCGCCGCGTTGGCGATGTTCAAGGTATCCGTCGCCGTCGCATTCGCCGCCACCGTGAAGCTCAGCGACGTCGGGGTCACTGTCGCCGACGGGTCGTTGCCCGGCGTGCCGCCCACGATCGTGATCGCATTGCCGTCACCGTCGAACGCCGTGTCCACGATCGTCGCCGGGAACCCGGTCGTGCCGGTCGTCGTGATGTGGATGTAGCCGTAGCACACCGTGCTCGGCACCGGGAAGGTCAGGCGACCATCGCAGTCGAACTTCACGCCGGCATAGCCGTCGGTGCCGGCGAGCCACGCGGCCACCGGGTCGACCGAGCCGCCGTCGCCGCCGAAGGTCAGGCTCGAATCGATCACGTCGCCGGCCTGGAACACCAGCGCGTTACCCGAACCGTCCACTGCGAACTGCGCGTTGTGCGTGTCCACCACCCAGAAATCCAGGCCCGAGCTGTCCCAGAAGTTGTAGTCCCAGTCGCCACTGATCGGACCGGTGTCGTCGAACGCACTCGTCACGATGTTCAGCGACGTGCCCGCCGTGTTGTCCATCACCGCATGGTTCAGCGGACCCGACGTGATGATGCCGTTGGTGCTGCCGTTCGCCGCGAAATTGGCGATCACCGTGCAATCAGCCGTCACCGCATCCGTCGTGTAGCTGTTGCCCGCCAGCGTACCGCCGCAGGTGCCGCCGACCGTGTCGATATGGAAACCGGACGCCGGCGTCAGCGTGAAGCTTGCGGTGTCGCCGTCGTCGATGGTCTGTGCAGCGGCCGGATCGATCGTGCCCGACGGCGTGCCGACGCTCGGCGTCACCGTGTGCGTGACCGGGCCGCCAGCGGTGATCGTGATCGGATTGCCGTCGCCGTCATACGAATACTCGACGACGGTGGCCGGGAACCCGGTGGTCGAACCGCTGGTGATGTGCACGTAGCCGTAGCACACGCCCGTCACCGGGAACGCGAGGCGGCCGTTGCAGGTGAACTGAAAGCCCGCGTAGGCATCGGTGCCTGCCAGCCATTCGGCAGCCGGCGTGCCGGTGCCTGCGCTTGCCTGGAACGTCGAGGTCGGACCGACCGTGTCGCCCACATGCAGGGCTGCGACCGCGCTGCCGGAGACGACGTAGCGGTCGCCATTGCCGGCGACCGAGAAGAAGCGCAGCGCGCCGCTCGACGACCACAGGTTCTGATCCCACGGACCGCTGACCGGACCGGTGTCGTCGAATGCACCGCTGACCAGGTTGAACGAGGTGCCGTCGAAGTTGTTCGGCACGACGTGGTTGAGTGCCGGCGAGTGATAGACGCCGTTCGCTCCACCGCCGCCGGTGACCGTCAATGTCGCCGTCGCCGCTGCGGCGTTGTTGCCCGCGTCGGTCTGCAAGGCTCCCGCCGCAATCGTGTTGACGTAGCTGCTGGCCGTGGCCGCCGTCACGTCGACGCTGATCGTGCACGAGCCGGAAACCGGTATCGCCGCGCCGGTGCCGAGCGTGACCGATCCGGCCGTCGTGCTGACGCCGCTGCCGCCTGCGCAGGTCGTGGCTGCATTCGGTGTCGCCGCCGCAACGAGTCCGGACGGGAAGGTGTCGGTCAGCGCTGCGCTCAGCGTTGCCGCCGTGGCGTTCGGATTGGTCAGGGTGATCGTCAGCGTGCTCGGCGTGGCGGTCGCGACACTGGCCGGTGCAAAGGCCTTCGCAACCGTCGGTGCGGTCGTGCCCGAAGCACAGAACGCGATGGCCGCATTGACCGCCGCCAGCGCATTGATCTCACCCCAGCCGGTGGCCTGGTTCGGCACATTGCCGGGACCATCCGACGGGCTGCCCGTCGCGACCGGAATGGCCGTGGCGGTGCTCATGATCAGGGTGCCGGTCTTGCTGTAATTGTTCTTGATGCACGGCGCTGCGCTCCACATCAGCGCAGTCACGCCAGCGACCGCCGGTGCCGACATCGAGGTGCCGGTATCGAGGAAGTAGGCATTGTCGGCCGTGTTGTTCGCCGAGTTGATGCTCACGCCCGGCGAGACCACGTTCGGCTTCAGGTTCGGGAAGCCGGCCGTATCCGGATAGGTCGGCAGGCCCGCGCTCGGATCGATGGTCGGACCCTTGATCGAGTGCGCCGCGTACTGGCCGTTGGTGGTGCCGGTGGAGCCGATCGTGAAGACCTTGCCGTAGTTGCCCGGCGAGGGGTTCTGTCCGAGCGGTGGATTGTTCGGCAGGCCGCAGTTCGACGCGTTGCCGGCCGAGAATACCGGCATGATGCCGGCCGCGATCCAGTTGTCGACGACGCCTTCGTACCAGTCGTCGATGCTGCCGTCGCACAGCGTGCTGCCCCACGAGTTGTTGACGATGTCGGCATGCTTGGTCGGATCCGGCGTGCCGCTACCGGTGGTCGGATACGGCGCCAGCGTCCACTGGCCGCACTCGAGCAGGCCGGCGTCGGTGGCGCTGCCACCGGAACCGCCGAAGCCGAGACAGGCTATCCACTTCGCATCCGGCGCGGCGCCGATCTGCGTGGTGGCGGTGCCGCCGTCGCCGATCATCGTGCCCATCGTGTGCGAGCCGTGCGAGGCGGTGTTGCGCGGCGTCGCGGCGTGGTTGTAGGGATCGTAGTAGTTGAAGTTGTGATCGAAGGTGCCGCCGCCGAGATTGCCGCGGTATTTGCCGACCAGCGCCTGGTGCGTATAGCGCACGCCGGAATCGATATTGGCGACGACGACGCCGGCGCCCTTGAAGCCGAGCGCCCACACGTCCGGCACCTTGATGTGCGCCAGGCTCGAGACCGCGTCGTTGACTTCCCACGGTGCGGCGGCGACTTCAGGCTCCGGCAGCAGCGGGATGATCTTCTGCGTGCGGATCGATTCGACGTTGGCCGTCGTGCTGAGCACGTCGAGCATCGCCGAGGTGATATGCGGGATCGCGATGCTGTTGTCGATCCACAGGCGCGTGTAGCCGTGCGATTGCTCGCTGAGGCCGAACTGCGCATTCAGCGCATGCACCGCCTGCGTCTGGCTCGCCGACGCGAACGCGGTCAGCTGCTCGTAGACGTAGGTCGCGCGCGCACCGCTGTCGGCGAGCGCGAAGGCGGACGAGACGTCGGCACGGCCACGGAATTTGACGATGACATCCGGATTGCCGCCGCTGGCGAGCGCAGCAGTCACGGCACCTTCGATCTTCGCGGAAACCGGAGCGCTTGCCGCTGCGCTGGTCGATCCCGCCAATGCCTGCGCGGGTGCGCCGGCTCCAGCCAGGAACGTGGCGGCGCCGAGCGCGGCGGCCAGACCCAGCGATCGCGGCCACGCAGACGCGTGTCCGTCATATCCTCTCTTCGACATGCTGTTACCCCAGGTTGGTGTGCGGGTGGTTTCGCCGCGGAGAGGCAACATCGAATGTTGCCCGATCCGGCATCAGCCCCCAGTAGGCAACGATGCGGCGGAACACAGGGGTGTTTACCTGAGCTTGCAGGTCGTGGTCAAGTCCATGCGCAACAGTACTGCGGCGCATCGAACGAACTTGGATCGTCTTCGCACGCCGCGGTCGTTGCAGAAACGAAAACGGGCGCCGCAGCGCCCGTCTCGAATCGGTGTCGGTTGTCCCCGATCGGCTGGATCAGGCCGACTTTTTCCACTGTCCGAGCGCGGCCAGTCCATTCTGGCGTGCGCGCGCAGCGACGGTCTTCTGCGCCTCGGCGAAATTCGCCTGCATGTCCTTGCCCCACAGCGTGAGCGCCGCGGTCTGCATCGCACGGCCATAGGAGAACGACAGCGGCCACGGATGCGGCCCCATCTGGTTCATCGCATTCAGATGCGCGGTCGCCTGCTCGTCGGATTGACCGCCGGAAAGAAACACGATGCCCGGCAGCGACGCCGGCACGGCCGCCTTGAGGCAGCGCACGGTGGCCTCGGCGACGTCCTCGACGTCGGCCTGGTCCGGGCAGTCCTTGCCGGAAATCACCATGCTGGCTTTCAGGATCGTGCCCTCGAGCATCACGTTCTGCTCGTACAGTGCGCCGAACAGCGAACGCAGCGTGGCTTCGGTGACTTCGTAGGACACATCGAGATCATGGTCGCCATCCATCAGCACTTCGGGCTCGACGATCGGCACCAGACCGGCTTCCTGGCACAGCGCGGCGTAGCGTGCCAGCGCATGCGCGTTGGCCTCGATGCAGGTGCCGCTCGGGGTGTCTTCGCCAATCGTGATGACCGCGCGCCACTTGCAGAACTTCGCGCCGAGGCGCGCGTATTCGGCGAGGCGTTCGCGCAGGCCGTCGAGTCCTTCGGTCACCAGCTCGCCCGGAAATCCGGCCAGCGGCTTGGCGCCGTTGTCGACCTTGATGCCGGGCAGGATGCCGGCATCGAGCATGATCTTGGTGAACGGCACGCCGGCCTTGGTCGACTGGCGCAGCGTCTCGTCGTACAGGATCGCGCCTGAAATATGCTCGCCCAGCTTCGGCGCGGTCAGCAGCATTTCGCGATACGCGCGGCGGTTTTCCTCGGTGTTCGGCACGCCGACCGAGTCGAAACGCTTCTTGATCGTGGCGGTCGACTCGTCGATTGCGATGATGCCCTTGCCCGATGCGACCAGCGCCTGCGCGATGGTTTCCAGTTCTTCGATGCTCATCCAGGACTCCGTCAAAACGAAAGCAGATCACGGGCCAGAAGCGTGCGCCGGCCGCGGTCGGTAGGTGAAGGGGGCGCGATTATAGGCCAGTTCCGCGCGCGCGGCGGAAGCGGCCGCCAAGCGGGTCTCAATGATCGTTCCAGCCGAGCCTGGCGACCGCGCAGCGCTGCATCACCGCGGTACGCGCGGCGGCGTCGGCCGGCAGGTTGAACGGAAAGATCAGCCAGCTGAACACGCGATCGCGTCCGGCATTGCTCAGGGTCGGATCGAACTTCATGCTGCTCGCCGCACTCGCGGCAACCTTGGCGAGATCCCCTTCCGGAACCACTTTCTGCACCTTCACATTGCTCGTGCTGCCGTCCTTCTCGACCACGAACGACACCGTCGCGCAGCCCGGCTGCTCCATGTTCTTGCCGTAGTTCGGCACATCGGCCTGGATCGACGAGGAGTTCATCACCCAGTAGCCGGCGAGCTTGTCGGCCGGCACCACGCGCGGCGCCACGGTGGACTGCGCAGCGGCCAGCGCGCAGCAGGCGAAGGAAACGGCAAACAGGAACAGGCGCGACATGACGGACTCCTCGGGCAGCGCCATCCAGTGATCGTGGCCGCTCTATTTTACGAGCGCGGCGGCGAAATGCATGCCGCGATGCACGCGGGATATGGCAGCCGCCGTCATTGCGGTCTTGCTGCATCGATCGCGCTGCGCAGGATCGACTGTCGACGTGCGCATGACGCACGTTCCGCGGCAGCCGACACCCAACTACAAATCGCCCAGACCTTCCGCGACGCCGCCCTGGCCGACCTTCAACAGCTTCAGCGTATTGGTGCCGCCGAGCTGGCCGGTATGGTCGCCGGTCGTGATGATCACGCGATCGTCGACGGCAAGATGACCGAGGGTGAACAGATGCCGGATCGCTTCGCGCGCAGCCTGGGTCGGGCCGACCCCGCGCGCATCGAATTCGACCGGATGCACGTCGCGATACAGCAGCATGCGCCGGCGCGCCGCGGCGCTGCGCGACAGCGCATAGATCGGCACCGTCGAGCGATAGCGCGACAACCAGCGCGCGGTGCCGCCGGTTTCGGTCAGCGCGACCAGCGCGCGCACGCCGATCTGGTTGGCGAGAAACATCGCGGCGAGCGCGATCGCCTGATCGGTGCGATCGAGACCGTGCGTGCCCGGACTCAGATCCTCTTCCGGCTCGAACTGGCGTTCGGCGCCGAGACAGACACGCCGCATCGCCGCGACCGCCTTGTCCGGATGCTTGCCGGCCGCGGTTTCCTGCGACAGCATCACCGCATCGGTTCCATCGATGACGGCGTTGGCGACATCGAGCACTTCGGCGCGTGTCGGGATCGGCGACTCCACCATCGACTGCATCATCTGCGTCGCCGTGATCACCACGCATTTGCGCAGCAAGGCTTCGCGGATGATCTTCTTCTGCAGGCCGGGCAGTTCGGCGTCGCCGATCTCGACGCCGAGATCGCCGCGCGCGACCATCACGACATCCGACGCCTCGACAATCGAGGTCAGATTCTCGATCGCCTCGGCACGCTCGATCTTCGCGACCAAGGCCGCGTTGCCGCCTGCCTCGATCAACAGGCGCCGTGCCTGTTCGATATCGTCGGCGGTCTTGACGAACGACACCGCGAGAAAATCCGCCTGCAGTTCGGCCGCAAGCTTGATGTCGGCGCGATCCTTGTCCGACAGCGCTGCGACGGTGAGACCGCCGCCGAGACGATTGATGCCCTTGCGATCGGACAGGCGACCGCCGGCGAGCACGTTGCAGCGGATCGTCTGATCGCCGGTGTCGAGCACCTCGAGTGAAATCAGACCGTCATCGAGCAGCAGCACATCGCCGGCGCGCACGTCGCGCCACAGATCGAGATAGCTGACGCCGACATGCATCGCATCGCCGGCGGGCGCATCCACATGACAGTCGAGCGTGAAGATCTGGCCCGGCTGCAATTCGATCGGACCGCCAGCGAAACGCTCGATGCGGATTTTCGGACCCTGCAGATCGGCGAGCACGGCGACTTCGCGGCCGAGCTCATCGGCGGCCGCGCGCACCGCAGCGGCGCGCTGACGATGATCGTCGTGGGTGCCGTGCGAGAGATTCAGACGCACCACATCGACGCCTTCGCCGATGAGCTGCTTCAACGCGCCGGGCGCATCGGTGGCCGGTCCCAGCGTGGCGATGATCTTGGTGCGACGAAGCTGATTCATTGCGATTGCGAACCGGCGGGGACGAAAGGATCGTGCACCCGCGCGGACGCAATTCAATCACGCGGTGCAATCATTGAGCCTGCCAGATTCATCCGCGCAATGAAAGCGCATGAGGCCCGACGTCGGCGCCGCCGCACGCACGCGCTGCGGCGCTCGAACGGGCGCATGCAAGGCCTCACGCGTGCCGCGCGACGAGGCATGCGCGTATCACGGCCTCGGCGCATCGATGTGCCTGCGGCAATGTGTACTCATGAAAAAATGAACGCAGCGCCGTGCGCACGAACCAGCCGATGCACCCCGATCACCGCGCGCCGTCGAAGCCGTCGCTGAAGATCAGATCGTTCGCAGCGCGCGCGAAGAAATACGCATCGCCCTGCCCGGCATTGCCACCCACGTTGGCGAGCTCGGCGCCGATCAGGACGTCGGCGTCGCTCATTCCGATCGCGTAGCCGAAGAAGCTGTTCTGCGCGCCGTCGCTCGGCAGCAATTCGTCGAGTTGGCTCCAGCTGTCATTCTGCTTGGCGAACACATAGGCCGCTCCCGCATTGATGTCGTCATTGATCACCGCACCGATGGCGCCGATCACGACCGTTGATCCATCGATCGCCATGGCATAGCCGAATTCGTCTCCGCCGGCGCCGTCGCTCGCGCTCAGCTTCTGGGTCTGCGTCCAGGTGCCGGTGTCGCCGGCGAACACATAAACCGCACCCTGCTGGTCGTTGCTGCCGACTGCCGCGTACGCCGCGCCGACGAGCAGGTCATTGCCGGACAGCGCAATGGATCGGCCGAACTCGTCGTCTTGCTGGCCGTCGGCGACGACCAGCTTCTGCGTCTGGGTCCAGCTGCCGCCGGAATTGGTGAACAGATACAAGGCGCCCTGACTGACGTTGCCGTTGATGGTCGCGCTCCATGCACTGATCGCGATCGTCGCGCCGTCGAGTGCGACGGCGTGGCCGAACTGGTCCTGGATCGCGCCATCGCTGGCGATGAGTTTCTGGCTCTGCGTCCAGGTTCCATTCGACTCGGTGAAAACATAGGCCGCACCCTGCTGGATCACGCCGTCGATCGTCGCGTTGTACTCGCCGACGACCGCAACCGAACCTTGCAGGGCGACCGCGCCGCCGAAGTACGAACTGGTCTGGCTGTCGCTCGCGGTCAGCTTCTGCGCCTGCGTCCAGGTGCCGGCGGATTCGGTGAAGACGTAGGCGGCGCCGCGCCAGGTCGAATCGCTCTGCGCGCCGATCAGGATCGTGTTGCCGTCGATCGCGACGGACTTGCCGAATTGCGCATTCTCGGTGCCGTCGCTCGCCGTCAGTTTCTGCTGCTGCGTCCACACGCCGCCGGATTTCGCGAACACATAGGCCGCGCCCTGATAGGAATTGCCGTCGACCGTCGCCTGCAACGCACCGACCACGGCGAAATCACCGGACACCGCGACGGAGTAACCGAAGCTGTCGCTGCTGGCGCCGTCGGCGGCACTGACTTTCTGCTGCGGCCATGTGTTCGGATCCGATTGCAGCGCCAGCGTTTTCTGCAGCGCCTGCGCAGGATCGATCGCGCCGGCCGCTGCCGCTGACAGCGGCGCTGCGATCGTCGCGCAAACCAGCGCGAGCAGGATTGGAGCGGTCAGATTCGGTTTGCGGATCATCTTGAACTTCCTCATTGAAGGCCGCCGCACAACTAGCGGCTCGCGTTGACTTGAACCGGCAGCAGCGGCGTGACCGCATCGTTGCTGCCGAGACACAGATAGCCGGTGACAACGTTCGCGCCGCCGAAGCCGCTCGCATTCGCGATCAGCAGCACGTCGTCGCTGCCGAACGGGCCGACATCGAGCGGCAGACTGGAGAGGTCGAGCCATGGCGGCGTGACGCACGAGGCAGCGCTGTCGACATGCATCGCGAATCCCGGCACGGCCGCGATCGAGATCCAGGTCGCGCTGCCTTCCGGCGCAATCTGCACCGGTGCGGCACCTGCGCCGTCGAGGCTGTTGTCCATGTACCAGCCATCGCAGGCGGTCGGACTCAGCGGGACGCACGGCAATGACGGGTACACCAGCAGCCAGTAATGTCCCGGCGCCAGCGCAGTGTGCTGGCCTGCTGCAGCCAGATCGAGACTGACCACGTCGGTGGTGAGCCCGCTGAGATTGGGCTGCTCGACGATGCTGATGCCCGCATCACCCGCCGTGGCATCGAAACTCCACGCCGGAGTCACGCTCGCATCATCCGGGTTGCCCGCAGGAACGCCGCCGGCATCGGCGTAGATGCGCCAATGCAGCGGCAGGGTCGGACCGACGCTGCCGAGCGTCGCCTGGAAACTGTGGCCGGTCGCTTCGATATGCGCGAGATCGACCGGCACGTAACCGCTGATCGTGAAATCTTCCGCGCTGTACTGGTTGCTGGCCGCGTCGGGCCGGTCGGTGAAGAAGGTATTGCCGTAACCGTACAGCGTGCCGTCGTTCTCGACCGCCTGATCGAGCCAGACATACGTGGCGATCGAGCTGGAATCGGCGTCGACGTGCAAGGTCGCGCCACCGAGATTGCTGACCGTCAGTGCCGCCGGCGCACTCGCAGCGCCGCCGAGTGTGATCGCGAGCGGCGACGGCGCCGCCGCGATGCTCGGCAACGGCACGCCCACCGCCACCGGCAGATGCAGCGGCGGCAAGCTGGCATCGCTCGCACTCAACACGATATCGGCGAAGCGCGTCGCGCCGTCCGCCGGCAATGCGGCGCAATCGATCACGATGTCGAGCGCATGACGCTGGCGCGCGGCGACATCGAACGCGGACGCGCCGAGGGTCAGGTGCGCGCTCAGCACGGGATCGCCCTGCACCTGCACGCTCCAGTGCATCGCACGCTCGAGCGTGCTGGTGAACTCGCGCGAAAGATGACGCGCATCGCCGCAGGCAAGATCCTGCACGCTGGCGAGGTTCAACGTGGCCGGATCGCCGTTCTGCGCCGGATCGGCGGCGCTGAAATGCGCGCCGGTTTCGTCCAGCACCAGTCCGGCGGCGGCAGCCACGTCGACACGGATGCGTCCGGCGCCGCGATCGAACGGATCGCTCGGGGTCGCGCCGTCGGACTTGGTCAGGCCGTTCTCGAGTGCCGTCAGCATCAATGCGGACTTCACTTCCGGCGGTGTCCATTCCGGATGCAAAGCCATCAGCAACGCGGCAGCGCCGGCGACATGCGGCGTCGCCATCGAGGTGCCGTCGAGCATGCCGACTGCATCGGCGCCGTTCGGTGCCACCGGATTGCCGTCGCCATCAGGAAGATTGCGATTGTTGACCGAGGCCAGGATGCGCACGCCCGGCGCCTGCAGATCCGGCTTGATCATCGCGATGCCGGGCGCCGGACCGAGCAGACTGAAAGTGCCGAGCACATCGGGCGTCTGCGCCAGCCGCTTGTACGGATAGGGAATGCCTGCCGTGCCCGCCGCACCCGGCTGCGCGCCGAGAAATGCCGCGAGCGCACTGCCGTCGGTCTGGCTGACCAGGTAGACCGGCACCGAACCGTGACCGGCCGAGAGGTCCGGCCAGAACGGCGCGGTTTCCGGGCGGTTGTCGGAAATCACCACGGCGAGCGCGCCGGCGGCCACGGCGGCATCGACCTTCTGATAGAACTGGCAGGTACCGCGGCTGACGAAGGCGATCGCCTGATCGAACGTCGCCGCCGGATAGTCCGTGCAGCCGTCGGTGCCGCTGGTATCGGTATTGTCGAATTGCGGGCTGAGTACGATCCGCGTGGTCGATGCGATCGCGCCGGTCGGCGCGGTATCCGTCCCCGGCGTCGCTTCGGCCAGCACGATGCCCTGCGTCGATGCCGGCGGCGTGCCCGGTCCGCTCATGTTCAGCACCGCGGCGAAGGTGCCGGTACCGGTATGCGTGCCGGCGGCGACCGTGGTCGTCCACGGTTCCAGATGATTGGCCAGACCCGGCCGCTGCAGCACGCCGGCGCCGGTATTGCCCGCGGCGGTCGCGACGAAGATGCCGGCTTCGGTGGCGCCGAGGAAGGCTTGCGAGGTTGCATCGCTCCACGGCGACGTGCCGCCGGTCAGCGAATAGTTCAGCACGTCGACGACGCCGTCGGCGACCGCGCTGTCGACGCTGCCGACCGTGGCCGATTCCGGACAGAACACCGGCGCCGGCGCACACGCGTAGTAGGCGACCAGATTCGCACGCGGCGCGACGCCGGACAGACGCACGCCGCCCCACGGCGACAGGCGCGCATCGCCGAGCACCGTGCTCGCGGTATGACTGCCGTGTGCCTGCAGATCTTCGACCGAGTACGGCGCCGTTGCACTGCCGTCGTCGACTTCGTCATAGACGCCGATGACCTTGTCGTTGCAGCCCGCATCGCTGATGCCGGGCAGCGCGCACTGGCCGAGGTAGTGGCCTGCGCCGAGCGGATTGAGAATCGCGCGACCGTTCACGTCGACCGCCTGGAACGACGGACTCGAACTGTTGTAGCCGCTGTCGATCACGCCGATCACGATGCCGTCGCCGAAGGTTCCGGCAGCCGCCTCGAACCCGGACGCGAACACCGTATCCTGGCTCGCCGACGTGCCCCACCAGAGATTCGGCGCGCCGATGAAACCCGGCCCGATATCGGTGGCCGGACTTGCGTGGCGTTCGCGGCTGACCGCGGCGATGCCATCCAGCTGCGCGACCTTGGCCGCCTGCACTTCATCGAGGTCGACGACGACCGCGTTCAGCGCATGCACGAAGCGCCGCGTCGGCACCACCGTAGCTCCGGTGACCGTGGCCATCTCGGCCAGATGATCGTTCTGACGATCGGCGAGCCAGGCCGCATAGCTGCGTGCCGGCGCGCTCCTGGTGTCCAGATGCGCACGGCCGCTGGACGAGGATCGCATCGGAATCGCCGCGATGCCGGCGACCTGGCGGGCGGGATCGGCCGCGATCGTCTCGTTGTAGCTCGCCAGCGCCGCTTCCTTGAAGCGCACGATGTAGCGCGCAGGCGCGGCGGCATCGGCGATTCCGACGGCGTTGTGCGGCTGCGCCCATGTCGGCGGCGCCGGCGTCCCGTCATCGCCCGCGCGGACGGCGATGGCGACCGCCGCCAGGGCCAGCGCTGCGGCCAGCGGCCGCACAACCGAAGCACGTCTTGCGACACCGTTGCGACTCTTCATCTCGCGCCTCGCGGGCCATGGCAGATGCTCCGGAGTCTAAGCGCATGCCTGCGCGAACATGCTCGCGAAAGGCTCTTCAAAGGTTCGCCGAAGGGCGCCGGCGATGGCGCTTCGGACTCGCGCGCAACGCACGGCCCGACGATCTTTCGCAAGGCAACGAGTTACCCTAGTCGCCATGCACGTCCCGACCTATCGCTTCGCCGGCTTCAGCCTCGATCCCTCGGCACGCGAGCTGCGCACCGACGGACGCCTGCTGCGCCTGCCGGCGAGCGCATTCGACTGCCTGACCTATCTGGTGCGCCAGCGCCAGCGCGCGGTCGGCCGCGACGAGCTGATCGCGGCGGTCTGGGGACGCGCCGACGTCAGCGAAAAGCTGCTCGGTCAGACCATGGTGCGCATCCGGCGCGCCCTCGGCGACGCCATCGACGAGCCGCGCTTCATCAGAACCGTGGCGCGCTTCGGCTATCGCTGGATCGCCGAGACCGAAGAAGCCGGGATGAGCGCGGATTCCGCGACCGAGTCGGCGCCTGTCGCGACTGCCGCGGTCGCTGCGATTGCCGAACCCGCAACCGCCGCCGCGCCGGCAACTCCCGCGGCTGCCGCGGATCATGTCGAACCGATCGCCGCGCGCACGCACATCGCTGCGCACAGACCGTGGCTCGCCTACGTTGCCGTGACGATTGCCGTGCTCGCCGGCATCGGCGCTGCGTGGGGACTGCTGCGATCGCACCCGGATCGCGACGTCGCGATTTCCTCACGGACGATCGGCAGCGCGACCCTCAACGTGGTGATGCCGGCCGAAGTCCATGCCGCCGACGAATGGAGCTGGCTGCGCCTCGGACTGATGGACTTCGTCGCCACGCGCCTGCGCCGTGGCGGCATCACCACCTTGAACAGCGAGAGCGTGGTCGGCCTGCTCGCGCGCGCGCCATCGAACGCCGATTTCGTCGACGGCCTGCCGCCGCACGCGCTGCAGATTTTGCCCAGCGCGACGCTCGACGGCGACAGCTGGATCGTGCGGCTCGATGCCAGCGGAAAGGACGGACCGGTCAGCAGCGAAGCGCGCTCGAGCGATGCGCTCGATGCTGCACGCGCCGCCGTCGATGCGTTGTTGCAGAAGCTCGGTCATGCCGCGCCGGACGACAAGGACGCGCCGCCGCGTGCGCTCGGCGAACTGTTGCAGCGCGCGTATGCCGCGGCCTTGGCGGAACGTTTCCAGTACGCCGCCAACCTGATCGATCAGGCGCCCGCGGCGCTGCGCGAGGCACCCGAGGTCGACGTGCTGCGCGCCACACTGGAAATCCGCTCCGGCAGTTATGCCGCCGCGGAATCGCGCCTGCGCCTGCTGCTCGACCACAAGGCCGAAGCGATCACCCCGACCACGCGCGCGCGTGCGCTGAACGCGCTCGGCGCAATCCACGTGCGCGAGGATCGCGCCGACGAGGCCGGCGCCGAATACACCGAGGCGATCGAACAACTCGCCGGCCAGCGCGAACCGACCGTGCTCGGCTACGCCTGGATGGGCCTCGGCATGATCGCCTTGATGCACGACGATTTCGACGGCGCGCTGGCCGACCTCGGTCGCGCACGCGTCGAGATGGAAGCGGCGGGCAACGAACTCGGCAATGCGCTGGTCGAGCTGTATCTCGCCCAGGTCCAGTTGCGCCAGCGCCATCCGGCCGAAGCACTGGCGACCTTGCGCGCTGCCGAGCCGCGCCTGGACCGCTATTCCGCACGCGAGGAACTGGTCTATGCGCGCCTGTTCGAGAGCGAGGCGCAGCTGCGTCTGCTCGACCCAGCCGGCGCGCTTGCGGTAACGGACGCGTTCTGGCCGGTCGAAAGCGCAACCGGCAACGAACGCCTGCGCTGGCGCCTCGTGCTCGCGCGCGCGAACGCGCTCGCAGCGAACGGACGTCTCGCTGAAACCGATGCCTTGATCGAACGCATCCGCGCAGAGTCCGATGCGCACGCCGACGCCGAACTGCGCCTGGAGGCGACATCGCTCGCCGCCGACATCGCCTACGCCCGCGGTCACTACGCGGACGCGGCCCGGCTCGCCGCCGAAGCGGCGACGCCGGCCCTCGAAGACGACGATCACGACCTCTACCTGCGCACGCGCTTGACGCGGCTGCGAAGCCTGATCGGCGCCGGTCAACGCGAGGCCGCCGCTTCAGAAAACGCGCAGTTGCAGACCTGGCTCGGCCGTCACGATGACGCCTGGCATCGCGCCTACGCGAGCTTCGCCGAGGCCGAACTGGCGCACGCGAATGTACAGGATGCGGCCGCGCTGCAGCGTTACGCAGACGCTGCCGAACGCATTCACACAAACGGCCAGCCGCAGGATGTGGTCGCGATCACCCAGCCTTATGTGCTCGCCCTGATCGACGCCGCCCAGCTCGACAAGGCGAGCGCGGTGATTGCGAGCCTCGGCGCATTCGTCGACAGCAACCTCGATGTCGCCTGGGCCGAAGCGCGTCTGTACGCAGCGCTCGGCCGCGACGTCGCGCGCCAGCGTGCGAGCGAACGCGCGGTGCTGCTCGCCGGCGAGCGCGCGCTGCCGGCTGTGTCGCCGCCGACGCGGCATTGATCGGCGATTCCGTATCCGCCGCGCGCTGAACGGCGCACGGTGCGACTTGATCCAACGCTGAATCGTACGGTGCATCACGAATGCTCCGCCGTGAGCCCGGGTGCGCCAAACACTTCTCCGCAGCGGCGCAAGAAGCAGGAACGACAACGACTTTCCCGCACTCGCTGCGCTGCCCTGCGGCGGGAACTGGCCGGCCCGCGTTTCTATCAATCGTGCACAATTAGATTGCACACAATTCGATTTCGTGATCTGATGCGCGCCATGCAACCAACCGCTCCCGACATGCTCGCCCTCGACCAGCAGCTCTGCTTCGCGCTGTACGCCGCGTCGCGCACGCTGACCAGCGCTTATCGGCCGCTGCTCGAACCACTTGGCGTGACCTATCCGCAGTATGTCGTCCTGCTCGTGCTGTGGGAGCGCGACGGTCTGAGCGTGCGCGAACTCGGTGAGCGTCTGCTGCTCGATTCCGGCACCTTGACGCCGCTGCTGAAACGCCTCGAACACAGCGGCCTGATCGTGCGCAACCGCCGCGCGAGCGACGAGCGCGAAGTGGAGATCAGCCTGACCCGCAACGGTCGCGCGCTGCGGGCGCGCGCCGCGAAGATTCCGGCCTGTCTGCTGCAGCTGAGCGGGATGAGTCCTGCCGCGCTGACACGCCTGCGCAACAGCCTCGGCGTATTGACCACGAATATCCTGTCCAACCCGAAAGTCTCGTCCAACCCGAAAGGAGTTTCAGCATGAGCATCAGCAAGATTCTGTACACCGCAACCGCAACCGCGAAAGGCGGCCGTGAAGGCCATATCCACAGCAGCGACGGCGTGCTCGATTTCGATCTCAAGGTGCCGAAGGAACTCGGCGGTCCGGGCGGCGCCGGCAGCAATCCGGAGCAGCTGTTCGCCGCCGGTTACTCGGCCTGCTTTGAAGGCGCGATCCGCTTCGTCGCCGGACAGCGCAAGATCGCGATCAAGGATGCGAGCGTGACCGGCCATGTCGGCATCGGCCCGCGCGAGCCGAGCGGGTTCGGCATCGCGGTGGAACTCGAAGTGAGTCTGCCGGGCCTCGATCGCGCCGTCGCGCAGGATCTGGTCGACACCGCGCATCGCGACATCTGCCCGTACTCGCATGCGACGCGCGGCAATGTCGATGTGAAGATCACCCTGGTCTGAGTGATGATCCGGGCGCGTCGGTTACGGCGCGCCCGCTGATCGATTCAACCGGGCCGGCGAATCGCTCATCCGCTGGCGCAGTCCCGCGCGAACGTCGGCGCGCAATGTGGATTTTTCAGAGCACCGACAACAGCAGCGACGGCGACTGCACGATCGCATCGGCACCCGCCGCCTCGAGTTCCTCGACACTGCCGAAGCCCCAACTGACGCCGATCGCACGCACGCCATTTGCGCGCGCGCCTTCGATGTCGAAATGGCGGTCGCCGATCATCGTGGTTTCAGCCGCCGGCGTGCCGAAGTCGGACAGCGCTCGTGCGATCAGCTGCGATTTTTCGCTGAGGCGGCTGTCCGCGCCCGCCGCATAGACCCCTGCGAAACGCGCCCCGAACGGCAGACTCGTCACGATCTTGGCGGCGTAGAGATCGACTTTCGAAGTGACGACGGCCAGGGTCGCGCCGCGCGCCGCCAACGTCTCGACGACATCCTCGATGCCCGGATACACCGTGTGCTCGCGCCAGCCGATCGCCGAGAAACGCTCACGGTACAGAGCGACCGCACGCTCGACGGCATCCGCATCGTCGCCGAGTGCGAGCGGAAACGTCGCGCGCAGCGGCGGCCCGATCCACGTGCGCAGCACCTCGCGCGACGGCAACGCGGCACCGAGCTTGCCGAGCGCGTACTCGATCGAGGTGACGATGCCGATCTCCGAATCGATCAAGGTGCCGTCGAGGTCGAACAGGATCAAAGCCAAACCAGACTCCGCGAGATTCGTGCCGCTGACAATGTTCTCTTGACGACTTCTTTTCGCCGTTGAGAACGAACTACTGCGCGCGCGCCTTCAACGCCGCGACGGCCGGCAGTTCCTTGCCTTCGAGAAATTCCAGGAACGCGCCACCGCCGGTCGAGATGTACGAAACGCGCTCGGCAACGCCGTACTTCTCGATCGCCGCGAGGGTGTCGCCGCCGCCGGCAATCGAGAACGCATTCGAGTCCGCGATTGCGCGCGCCAGCGTCTCGGTGCCCTTGCCGAAGGCGTCGAACTCGAACACGCCGACCGGGCCATTCCAGACCACGGTGCCGGCTTTCGCGATCAGTCCGGCATAGCGCTGCGCCGTGTCCGGGCCGATATCGAGAATCATGTCGGCGTCGCCGACCTCGTCGACCTTCTTCACCGTCGCCGGCGCGTCGGCCGAGAACGCGGTCGCGACCACCACATCGCTCGGGATAGGAACGTCGGCGCCGCGCGACTTCGCATCCGCGATGATGCGCTTCGCGACATCGAGCAGATCCCTCTCGACCAGCGACTTGCCGACCTTGTGGCCGGCCGCCGCGATGAAGGTATTCGCGATTCCGCCGCCGACGATCAGCTGGTCGATCTTGCCGACCAGGTTTTCCAGCAGGGTCAGTTTGGTCGACACCTTCGAGCCTGCGACGATCGCGAGCAGCGGCCGCGCCGGCTGTTCGAGCGCCTGCGCGAGCGCATCGAGCTCGGCCATCAGCAGCGGGCCGCCGGCGGCGATCTTCGCGTAGCGGATCGCGCCATGCGTGGAAGCCTGTGCGCGGTGCGCGGTGCCGAACGCGTCCATCACGTAGACGTCGCACAGCGCGGCGTACTTCTTCGACAAGCCTTCGTCATCCTTTGCCTCGCCGGCATTCATGCGGCAGTTTTCGAGCAGCACGATGTGACCGGGTTCGACCTCGACGCCGTCGACCCAGTCCTTCAGCAGCGGAACATCGCGACCGAGCAGTTCGGCCAGCTTCTTCGCCACCGGCGCGAGCGAATCATCCGCACTCCAGACGCCTTCCTGCGGCCGGCCGAGGTGCGAGGTGACCATCACCGCCGCGCCTTTTTCCAGCGCCATCCTGATCGTCGGCAGCGCGGCAAGAATCCGTGTCTGCGAGGTGATGCGACCGTTCTCGATCGGCACGTTGAGATCCTCGCGGATCAGCACGCGCTGACCGGCAAGATCGAGATCGCTCATGCGCACGACGGACATCGCAACACTCCTCGGATGATCGCAGCGCGGGTGCGCGCGGCCGCCCATTACAGCCGGAGCAGCGCAGGTGTGCAACGCCGCGCCGGAGCGGAGCCCGGATCGAGACGAAATGCCGCAATCAACCGTTCGCGCAGGCCAGCGGTCGGCGCGTGGTCGAGGCCGGGTATTTTTCGAGCAGTTGCGGCGGGCGGATCGGGCGCTGCGCGAATCCGCCGCCGCAGTTGGGGCAGACGCCTGCAAGGCGATCGGCAACGCAGCTCGCGCAGAAGGTGCATTCGAACGAGCAGATCATCGCCTCGACGCTGGCGGGCGGCAGCGCGGTGCCGCAGCATTCGCAATGCGGGCGCAGTTCGAGCATCGGACACCTCCGGCGGCGGCAAAGCCGCATAGTGTCAGCCGGACCGAGGCCGCGCGTAACGACCGCTGTGCGAGCAGACCACGGTGCCATTGCGAATCCGGCACCGGCATGCGACAGAATCGCACCTTGCATCTGCAAATGCCGGACCTTGGCGAGCGTGGAAACCGCATGAGTACGCACACCGCAACGATCCAGTGGGAACGCGCCGACGGCGACTTCGCGCAGGGCAAGTATTCGCGCCGGCACAGTTGGCATTTCGACGGCGGCACGGTCGTTGCCGCTTCACCTTCGCCGCATGTCGTGCCTGCGCCGTGGTCGGATGCCGCCGCCGTCGATCCGGAGGAAGCCTTCGTCGCGTCGATATCGAGTTGCCACATGCTGTGGTTCCTCTCGCTCGCGGCCGAACGCGGCTACGTCATCGAGCGCTACGATGATGATGCGATCGGAACGATGGCGCGCATCGCGCCGCAGCGTCAGGCCATCACCGAAGTCGTGTTGCGCCCGCGCGTGCGCTACGCCGAAGGTCACGCCGCGGATGCGCCTGCAGCCCAAGCGCTGCATCATGCCGCGCACGAACGCTGCTTCATCGCCAATTCGGTGAAGACGACGATCCGCATCGAGCCGCGCGATTGAGCGCGGCGGCGTCGAAGCCGCGCTTCAGTTCAGCAGTTCGCCCGGCGTCACGCGCAGCTCGAGGCGACGGTCGCGGCGCAGTATGCCGATGCCGACTTCGCGCCCGATCGCATCCGCGTTCAGTGCGCGATGCAAGGCATCGATGCCGTCGATCACGCCTGCGTCGAAACTGACGATGGTGTCGCCGGGCTCGAAGCCGGATCGCGCCGCAGGACCCCCGGCGGCAATTTCCATCACGCGCACGGCCGATTCCGAACCGAGTTCGAAATAGCGCACGTAGCGCCGCGGCAGGCGCAGATTCTGTGCACCGAGGCCGAGCGATGCGCGGCGCACGCGACCATGCCGCATCAGCGCCGTGACGACCTGGTTCGCGGTATCGATCGAGGTCGCGAAACAGATGCCCTGCGCGCCGGCGATGATCGCGGTGTTCACGCCGATCACGCGCCCGTGCGCATCCAGCAACGGTCCGCCGGAATTGCCGGGATTGAGCGCCGCGTCGGTCTGGATCACGTCTTCGATCAAGCGGCCGCCGGTCGCGCGCAGGCTGCGTCCGAGCGCGCTGACCACGCCGGCCGTGACGGTGCAGGCGAAGCCGAGCGGATTGCCGATCGCGACGACCAGCTGGCCGACCCTGATCGCGCGCGCGGAGCCCAGCGGAAGAATCGGCAGCGACTGCGTGGACGAGACGCGCAACAACGCGAGGTCCGTGTGCGGATCTTCGCCGAGCAGATCGGCAGCAAAGGTCTGTCCCGCGGTCGTGCTGACTTCGATCCGGCGCGCGCGATGCACCACGTGCGAATTGGTCAGAATCAAGCCGTCCGGCGTGAACAGAAAACCGGAACCGCCGCCGCCGGGCAAGGCGCGACCGGCTTCATCGACACGCTCGGAAACGCTGATGGCGACGACGGCATGCGCGGCCGCATCGACGACCTCGGTGACGACGCGCGAATACGCATCGAGCGCATCGCGCTCGTCCGCGAAATCGGGTCTTGACGCATGGATGGACGGCGTCTCGTCCGTGTGGACATCGGGGTCATGATCGAGCATCCGAGCGAAATGGGGCTGCCCTCGCCCGGCTCAAGCCACCGCGGCACTCGGCATCAAAACGGATCGCTCTTGTCCGGCGCGGTGATGCGACGCGGATCGGCCGCAGTTGCGCCACTGCGCAGCAACACGCCGATGTAGTACGTCACGTAATAGCCGATCAGCAGCGCCAGCATCGCCGCCGTCAGCGGGCTGTGCTGCAGACCCGCGAACGGATCCGGATCACCGGCACCGTGGGCTGCCTGCAGATCCGGATAGAGCACAACGAAGCGGTAGGCCAGGCGCGCGACCAGCAGGGCCGCGAGCGCGATGCCGATCGCGCTGTGCGGGGTATAGAAACTCCCCTGCGGCGTGTTCTCGAAACGCGTCCAGCGAATGCCGAGCAGCCCGAGCGCGACACCGCCGCCGAGGCCCGCCAGCGCGCCGAGCGCGACATCCATCTGCACCAACCCGCGCAGCACCACGAAGGCGCCGGCCAGCAGCAGAACCGCGATGCGAAATTTCAACCGCGTCGGCTGCACCCGCTGGCGCCCGAACAGGCGGCGAAAACGCCGGTACAGCATCCAGGCAATCAATACCGCAAACGCGGCAGGTGCGAGCGCAGCTGGGGTCATCGAATTTCTCTATGCAAGGGTCACGTCGGGAAACGGTCCGCCTCGCCGAACCGGTGGCGAATGATACGCGCGCAAGGGAATGTCGTTGACAAGCTGGAGGTCATGCGCCAAGCCAGACTATCGCGCCGTAACCGAGGTCGTAGTCGAACTGCGGCTACCACGAGACGTTCCAGCCGTTCTATCAAGCAAGCGCCGAAATACTTCAGTCTGCCGGCCCGCTTGTCGCTGGGCGACGAGTTACGCGAATCGTCGACGATCAGCTGTACGCGCAAGCGTTCGCCGATCCGACAACCGGCGCCGCAGTTGCTGAGCGTGCACACATAGGCGCACGACTCCACGTCGTGAGTGAGACCTCGCCATAGCAAGTCAGCGGGATTGCTCATGTATAAAGAATCGTAACAAAGCGAAGTCCTGCTACTTCGAAATACACGAATCAAAGAAAATACGAAAAGACAAATGAAAATAAATGTCACAGATAATTCAAACGTGAAGAGCATCACATCGAAGAGCCAGGCACCGTACTAAATATCGTCGACCGAAGGGAACACAGCGTATATTCCCGCGGCTTATTTACTCATGCTACTTCATTTTAAAGGAGAGTACGGTGAGCATTTCGAAATCTGGCATAAAACTCGCTTGTATTTTGGCGGTAACGACGTTCATTACAGGCTGTTCATTCACTCAGATATTGGATGGAGTAACCAATGCTGTGGGCATCATCAAAGGCGTCCGCTATTTCTTGGCCCTGGCGCCACCAGCGTCCGACCTGGCCTCTTTTGATGCCGCGCAGATGACCAACAACTTGAACCTCAACAACTTGGTGATCACTTCGAATTCCGGAACGGTAACTGTAAAGATAAGCGACCAGAGCACGAGCGCGGTCCTCGGGCAGAATTCATTCCCGTTTACCGTCAATCCGTCAAAACAAGTTGTTTCGCGAACACGAGCAGCGTAAACACGTGGGTGCGATCATTCAGCACCTATCCGGGGTACATAAACATCGACATATCCGGTGAAGTATCGGTGACTCCCGTATCTACCGAGCAAGGCGGCTCCGCGCAAGCCACCGCTGTCTATCATAGCGCTCCCGTTGCGTCGGGATCCTTTACGTTTCAGGGACACCCGAAAGATTGCAATGACAAGATCGGAGAGGGTGCGGACAGAGCAACGCCCTCCCCGGACATCCATTGCCAACAGTAAGATACTTACCCCAAACATGAGACTAATCAACGGGCAGCCTGCAGCACCCGCGGGCTGCCTACTTACCGTGGGCGACCAGAAGCACCTTGATTACTCTGATCTTAAAAGAGCGACTAGATCGTCAAAAAATTGGGTACTAGGTTTCCGCCAGCGAACCCGCTTATGCAATATCGCCTTAATTTCGGCTCTAGTGTTTTGGCTTCCGGCTCTATCGTCCAATACTCCTGAATTCGGCCGGCAAGAATGCAAGGTTTTAGCGAACAGAATACTATCCGAAGGTGCCCCTCGAAACATCATAAATGACGAGACCATCGTGTCATTGACAACAAACTGCGCGAGAGGATTGCACGTTGACGTGCCGGCACAACACGTAATGATCGCCATGACGGTAATCGAGAAAAGCGCCGGACTATCGTCATCAAGGACTCCGCCGTCACCCCGGCACGAGCCTTGCCGGGAAGCTCGGGCCCACAAGATAAACGCCACGGCCTTGCTTTTCCCCGGTTACGGACTTTCCAGGGCGAGCATGCTTCCATATGCGGAGGAGTTGGCAAACGACGGAATACGCGGAATTCTGGTGGATCTACCCGGACAAGGCGAATCTTCGGGTTCGGAAATCGGCTACGGATATTTGGAAGCTGAAATTCTGCGCCAAATCATAGACAAGCTGAGAATTAGCGGAATCATCGAAGGAAAGCTTCTTGTCATCGGCACATCATACGGCGCCAGTGTAGCAATTGACCTTGGCGCCGTTGATTCTAGAGTTGACGCTGTTGTGGCGATTGCGCCGTTTAGTGATACCGCAAAGGCGATTCGCAGATATATCAACGTCTACGATCCAGTCTTACTCAGAAAGATATCGGAGGCGGAGCTTCAATGTGCAATTAGAGAAGCGGATCTAGTGCTTGGCTACGACTTGCTGAATAATCAGCCGATCAATTTTGCGCGTATGACGCAACAACCTGTATTGTTCATCACGGGCGCGCGAGACGAGCTTTCTCCGGCAGACGAGGTAAAGCAGATGTTCAACAAAGTTTCGTCTGGTTATATCTTATTGTACGAACACGCCGATCATTTTTGGCTAGTGACAAACGCTGGCCTCCTGGCGAAGCGCATCAGTACTTGGCTCACTGCGCAACTGTAGCGGCGAGTGGACAGACCCGTGAAATTCATACGTGTAGCGTTCTATTTTATCGTTTTCTCGTGCCTGCCGTCGTGCGTTGCTTCCGGCAGCTTCGGAAACTGGTGCGATCTTGTCCCGGATTCAGTATGCATACCTCGCGGTAGGTTCGTACTCGAGAAACGGCAAGAGCCTTTTACGCTTGCGACCGCAAAGGTCATTTTCAGCGGGGAAAACTTTGTTCTCAAGGACGGACGATACGGCGCAACGCTCACTCTTTCATCGTTGGATGAAAAAGCGCCCCTTTCCACGAAGGCCATACAATACGAAATAAAAGATGGCGTTGCGAGGTTATCCGACCCTGCCTCGATCGAAGACTGGATTTATAGATTCGTAAAAACCCAGACGATAGTGTTGAGCTTTATTTCAGACAAAGTCAGGATCGTCATAACCGATCCCTATTCATCATCAGGCAAGCTCGTATCGATTTTGATGTATGAAGACTTACCTTTGTCGTCCTCAACGGTGCTTATACGGCCAACAAAAGGCTGCTGGTACAATGAAACATTGTGCAGCGCCGGTAAGTTCGATTATAAACGTATAGATGGCAAATAGAGTTCGCAGCGCCGATGCCGTCACGCGCCTCCGATGGCACTGTCTGGCTCCAAAGCCTGGGTCGGACGGCAACACATGCGGGCGTCGGCGAGGTTTCCGGCCAGACGCAAGCGTCCAAGGCATCACACTTCCGCAAGAAATGACAAATCGGCATTCCGATATCAAAGCGGCATGCGCGCGTGAACCTTCAAGGCTGCGCAGGAAATTCGCGTACGAAGCGTTCCGCTGCAGCATTTGCCTGCTCGGCGTCTCGATGCAGGCGATCGGCACCGTTCTGGATTGCCGGCATGTCGCGCTTGATCGTGTCGATCGTGGCGGCTTGATGGTTGCGCTCGAGGTGGGACGCCTTCTCGCTCAGCTCAGCCAGCGCGGTGCTCAGGTCGGCGCGCGTATGGCGCAGCACGCTGCTCAGATTCGCGTGGAGTGCGCGTGCGCGCTCGAGCTGCTTTTTCGATACCGCATGCGGCGATGCCGTGCGTTGCGCGTGGCGATCGCTCCAGCCATGCAGCAGGGCATCGGCCGCCGAGTCGATCGCATCGACGCGACCGCCGAAATCGCGCGCGCGCGCTTCGGCTTCGCCGAGGCGGCTGCGCAAACGTCCGGACATGGGGGCGAGATTGGTGCCGTCGAAGGTCGCGATGGCACGCAGCTGCTGCAGCGCGTTGAAATAGGCATTGCGTGCGTCGTCCAGCGATTTGCGCGCGGCGGCGACGCGGTCGACGAGCTCGTCGCGTGCGCCCGCGCCGGCGGTTTCCGCTGCGGCGAAACAAGAGTCGACATGGCAGGCGAGCGCCATGCACAAGGCCAGCACCGCCGCACGCGCGATCTGTACAAGCTGCACTGAAAAGGTCACGGCACGGCCCCGACGCTCGATCCGCCTTCGACTTTAGCGCATCGGGCCGCTGGCCCGCGCCGCCGTCCCGCCGGAGCTTGTGCACCTCATTGCATCAGCGACTTCGGACCCGGCGCGCCGAAAGTGCCAAAGTTTGGCAGTTCCACACGGCGGCATCGGCTGCCTGGGTTCCCGCAACGGCTCATCGGGACTTGGCACGTCGCTTGCTTCCACGGTTGCATGAGCTTGAATGCAGCCAGCGCCGGGACCTTTGCGATGACCGACAGCATCGATGCAACGTTCGATGGCTGCGCACCGTGTGCACGGCGCGACGTCGAATGGCGCACGCGCTACGACGGCATCGTTGCGGTTGCGCACATCAACGACAGGGCCGTCGCCGGAATCTCCGGGCCGTGGTCGGGCAAGTTCGCGCTGACCTGGTGGGAGCGTCCGCTGCCGGCACGCCAGCTCGAATTGTTCGACTCGCTCGAGGATGCCAAGCGCGAGGTGGAAACATGGGCGCTGCGCATGCGCAGCGGCTATCCGTCGGGTTTGCCGGGCACAACGGCGCAGGCCGATGCGCGCGTCGCCAAGGCCGGCTTGATCGACCAGATGCGCGCACTGCTGCCGGACTTCAGCCGCAAGCGCACGCGGCCGTCGCCGCGCGAAAACATCGAACGCATGCGCCACGAACATGCCTGCAACGACGCCGATCCCGGCGATCTGCACTTCGCCGCATACGAATCGCCGAGCGATCCGCTGCACTAGGCATCGGCCGTCTTGCGACTGCCACGCCGGCGGTTGCGCACGTGAATCGAGGTGGTCGAGCCGTCCGCGGCCTTGCGCTTCTCGATCTCGAACAGCCCACTCGCCGCGATCAATTCACTGAGCTTCTGATAGCCGTAATTGCGCGAATCGAAGTCCGGCGCCTGCTTGGCGATATTGTTGCCGACCATTCCGAGAAACGACCAGCCCGAATCGTCCGACGACGCTTCGACGGCGTTGCGCAGCAAACCGATCAGTCGCTTGTCCTGCGCGAGTGAAGCGATCGGACGCACCGCCGTCGGCGAATCGCTGTCCTCCTTCGCAACGAGGATCTCGGTGTAGATGAACTTGTCACATGCCGACACGAATGGCCCCGGTGTCTTTTTTTCGCCGAATCCGTACACGACCAGACCGGCCTCGCGCACGCGCGCGGCGAGGCGCGTGAAATCGCTGTCGCTGGAGACGATGCAGAAGCCGCCGAGCTTGGCGCCGTAGAGCAGATCCATCGCGTCGATGATCAAGGCGGAATCGGTCGCGTTCTTGCCGGTGGTGTAGCGAAACTGCTGGATCGGCTGGATCGCGTACTTCAGCAGCGCTTCCTTCCAGCCCTTGAGCTGCGGCCCGGTCCAGTCGCCGTAGATGCGCTTCACCGTCGCGGTGCCGTACTTGGCGATCTCGGCGAGCAAGCCTTCGACCACGGCGGGCTGCGCGTTGTCGGCGTCGATCAACACTGCGAGTTTCGGCGAATTGGTGGCCATGCCGGGTCTCCATGATCAGGAGATCGCAGCCTACTCTGCCGGCACATCGGAAGAAACGTTCGCGCGACCGCGTCGATGCATTCACGCCCGTCTCAGGCGGTGACGTGCGTAGTTCGTGTCTAGCCCATTAGAGAATGACCGATGACGTTTCCGATCGAATCGCCGATCGCAGCACGCTGGAACGAGGTGGTGCTGGTCTGCAAGAAATGCATGAAGCGGCAAGGACGCGAGCAACTGCGCGCGGATCTGCGCAGCGAACTCAAGTCGCGCAAGTGCAAGGATATCCGCGTCGTCGCGTGCGGCTGTCTCGATCTGTGTCCGAAGCGCGGCGTCACCGTCGTGCGCGGCAGCGAACTTGCCGAACAGCCGCCGCGACTGCACGTGCTCGACAATCATGCCGGCATCGAAGCGTTGCTGGAATGGACACTCGGCACTGCACACGCGCCCGCGATCGGCGCCGACGATTAGCTGCGTCTAGGTCACACGCGAGTCAGAGCACCTTGTCGACCAGCGCGGACAACTGCGCCTTCGAAACCATGCCGATCTGGGTCGCCTGCACCTTGCCGTCCTTGAACAGCAGCAAGGTCGGTGCCGAGCGCACGCCGCACGCGATCGCGGTTTTCTGGTTCTTGTCCAGTTCCACCTTGGCAATGCGCAGGCGTCCTGCGTAATCGTTCGCGAGCTGTTCGAGCATCGGCGCGATCGCCTTGCACGGCCCGCACCATTCACCCCAGAAATCGACGAGGACCGGCGTCGGCGATTGCAGCACGTCCTCGGCGAAACTGGCATCAGTGGTGTGACTGACGAATGCATTCATGCGATGACTCCGCTGTGGATTGGCGTGCGAATGATGCGCCTTCGGCACGAGCTCAGGGCGCGACGATCGGCAGGTCGACGTGACTTGCGCTGGCGCCCGCGCGATACACGCGCTGGGTCGCCTTGCGGTAGTCGTCCGGCTTGGCCAGAAAGATATTCTCGACGAAGCTCTGCGGGTTGCGGTCGTACAGCGGGAACCAGCTCGACTGCACCTGCAACATGATGCGATGGCCGGGCAGGAACACGTGGTTCGCGTTCGGTAGTTCAAAACTATACGTCTGTACTTGGCCGGATGGAATCGCACTCGGGTGTTCGAGACTGTCGCGATAGCGGCCGCGGAAGATATCCATCGCAATCGGCAGCTGGTAACCGCTCATCTCCGGCTGCGACGGCACTTCGTCCGGGTAGACGTCGATCAGCTTCACCACCCAGTCGGTGTCGCTGCCGCTGGTCGATGCCGACAGATGCACCGTCGGTGCGCCGGCAATCGTCAGCGGCGCAGTCAGCACCGCGGTCTGATACGACAGCACGTCCGGACGATCGGCGACGAAGCGCTGGTCGCTGACCAGCCAGCGCCTCCATGCATCGCCATCCTCGAAATGGATCGGACGCGGCAGATACGGCACCGGCTTGGCCGGATCGGACACGTATTCGTCGTAGCCGGTTGCGCTGTCGGCCGGCGCGTCGAACCCCAGGGCCGATTCGGCTTGCAGATACAGCGGCCTGGATTTCGCAGGACAACCCTGCTCGCAGGCGAGCGGCCAGCGCGTCTCGCGTTGCCAGCGATTGGTCCCGCTCTGATAGACCAACACCGGCGGCGTGTCCGCCTGCGGCGCAGCGTCTTTCAGGTAGTGATCGAGAAACGGCTTCATCACGTCGCGGCGAAACTGCAGGGCGGTATCGCCGTTGAATTTCAGCGGACCGAGCGCGCTGCCGTCATAGTTGACGCCGCTGTGACGCCACGGCCCGAGCACGAGAAAATTCCTGTCGTTGGCGCTGTCTTTCGGCTCGACCGCTTCGTAGACATGCACGGCGCCGTACATGTCTTCCTGATCCCACAGGCTCGCCACGATCATGCGCGGCACCGTCAGCGGCTGCTGCGCCAGGATCGTGTCGAGGGCCTGTCCCTGCCAGTACGCATCGTAGGCAGGATGCGAGGAAATCTTCTTCCAGTACGGCAGCCCATCGAGTCCGAAATACTGCGCATAGGCGCCGGTCGAGCCGAGGCGGCGATAGGTTTCGTAGTCGTCCGCGCCGCCGTCGGCGATGTGCTCGCCCTCGCCGCGCGCGCTGGTCTGGCCGATGAAAAAGTCGAGGTTGTTCTGCCGGAAGGCGCCGTTGTGAAACCAGTCGTCGCCCTTCCAGCCATCCACCATCGGGCTCATCGGCACGGCCACCTTCAGCGCCGGATGCGGATTGATCAGGGCCATCAGCACGGTGAATCCCTCATAGGAGGAACCGATCATGCCGACCTTGCCGTTGCTCTCCTTGACGTTCTTGACCAGCCAGTCGATGGTGTCCCAGGCATCGGTGGAATGATCGACCTTGCTGTCGTTGAGCGGTCCGCGCAGCGGCCGCGTCATCACGTAGTCGCCTTCGGAATCGTACTTGCCGCGGATGTCCTGGAACACGCGGATGTAGCCGTCGCCGGAGAACACCTCGTCACCCGGCGGCAGGATCGAGACCATGTGCAGGCTGTCGCTGCGATGCGCGCGCCGCGTCGCGTTGTACGGCGTGCGGGTGAGGATGATCGGTGCGCGCTGCGCGCCCTTCGGAATCACGATGACGGTATGCAGCTTGACGCCGTCGCGCATCGGAATCATCACCTCGCGCTTGACGAAATCCGCGTGCTCGGTCGACGGCTCGAAGGTCTTCGGAATATCCGGCACCAGCGACGGCAGCGTGCCTGCGGCAAGTGCGAGGCCGCTGATCAGACTCGATGCGAACACGCAGGCAAGACCGCGCAGGGGTTTCATCGGCAACGCTCCGGATTGATCGGCGTGCGCGACACTAAACCGAAACGCGGTGGCGGCGAAAGTCCGCGATGGCGGCTTGAACGACTCGTTTCGCGCCGCGTCTGACTGTGCCGGACGCGGCGCGAAACTCGACTTACGAGGTCGCTACATCAATCGCGTTCGGGCGGCACCGACACCGTGCCGCGCACATCGTGATGACTGATGTCGCCCGAGCCCTTCGCGCGCACCGTGAAATTGCCGCCGATGTTCGAGGCCGTGACGTCGCCGGAACCGATCGAGTCGACACTGGCGTCGCGATCGACATGGCTCAGCACGACGTCGCCGGAACCGACGCTGCCGATGCTCACGCTGCCGCCGACGGTGTCGAACTGGAGATCGCCCGAACCGGAATGCTCGACCTTGACGTCGCCGCGCACGTCGCGCAATTCGATGTCGCCCGAACCGGTGCCGCGGACTTCGACACTGCCGAGGTCGGCGCCCTTGATGTCGCCGGAACTCGCCTTGGTGACCAGCGCACCGGCGATCTGGTGTGCTTCGAGATCGCCCGAACTCGCGTTGAAGTCGAGCGAGGCGACGCCGCGCACGTCGGCGTCGGAGGACGTTCCCTTGATGCTGACCGCCAGCGCTGCCGGCACACGCACGTGCAGATCGATATACGCATAGCTCGATCCGAACCAGTGCCAGCCCGAGTTGCGCTGCTGCTGCGGCGTGATGGTCAGCTGATTGCCGCTGCGCTGCTGATCGACGGTGAGGCCGGCGAGCCAGTCTTGATCCGAAGCGCAGGCCTTGCCGCGCACCTCGACCTTGGCCAGACCCGGCACGCCGTCGACGACGACATCGCTGGAGCCGAGCGCGAACGCGACATCGGCGAGTCCGGCCGCATCGACATCGAAGTCGCGTTCGGCGCTGAACCGGCACTCGTTCGCGCTGGCCGGCAGGGCGGCGACCGCAGCGAACGCGGCGCCGATCAGGAGGAAGCCCGTGAGGGCGGAAGAACTGCGCATGGGATTGGCTCCTTGGAATACCTGGTCTGGGATGCGCTTAGGTGCGCCAGGGTTTAGACGCGATTCGTTCGGTCTTCTTCGTCGCGTGGGCGGCGGCGATTGTCGGTGCTCGCCGGCGTGCACGATGCACGGCATCGCGCGCGAATCCGAAAACACCGTGGCCGCAGGCTTTCCGGCCGCGTCGAACGACAGTCGAATAAGAACGGAACACGCTTGGAATGGTGCGGGCGCAGGCGCACTGCCAAGCTGCGATGTCCTCGCCGGACGTCCGCCACGGACGTTCGCGCCCGCCTGATCGATCGGAGCCCTGCATGACCTCATCGCATATTCCCACCCCGCACAAACGCCTGCGTCTGCATCCCCTCGCCGCCTGTCTCGCCGCCGCGCTGATGATGCAGGCCGGCGCAGCCGTCGTGGCGGCTCCGCGCGGAAGTCTCGCCGTGTCGACCTGTGACGATGCGGGCAGCGGCAGCCTGCGCGACGTCGTCGCCACGGCGGCGAGCGGCGACGTGATCGATCTCACTGGCCTCGGCTGTCCGAGCATCACCCTGAGCAGCGGCGCCATCGTGATTGCGGCCAGCGTCGACAGCCTCACCATCCAGGGTCCCGACGCCGCCGTGCTCACTCTCAGCGGCAACGACAACGATCGCATCTTCGAACACCAGGGCAGCGGCACGCTCACGCTGTCCGGCCTGAGCCTGACCCACGGACGCGCCAGCGACAGCGGCGGCTGCATCCTCGCCGACGGCAATCTCGCCTTGATCGATGTCACCGTGATTGCGTGCGCGGCCGGCGCGCCCGACGTTGCCGGCAACAGCGGCGGCGCCGCCGCGGTGCTCGGCAATGTCACGCTCGACAACACCCGCTTCACCGACAACACGCTGGACGGAACCTTGCGCGTGCGCGGTGGTGCGCTCGCGGCCGGCGGCAGCTTCACCGCGACGACCAGTGTCTTCAGCGGCAATCACGCGACCAGTCACGCTGTCGATGGCAGCAGTCCGTTCGACAATATCGTCGAGGGCGGCGCGATCCATGCGCTCGGCGATGCCGAGCTGACCGACAGTACGGTCAGCGGCAATACCGCCTCGTCCGACACCTACGAGGTTTTCGGTGGCGGCATCAACGTCGGCTCGCATGTCGACAATGTGGTGGCGTCGCTGGACCTGTTGCGCAGCACGGTCAGCGACAACAGCGCGAGCTCGACCTGCGATGTCTGCGCACCGCAAGGCGGCGGCATCGCGGCCAACGGCATCACCGCGCTGCGCCAGGCCACGCTGACCGGCAACACGGTCGGCTCGACCAACCACTACGGCGGTGGCGGCGGCCTGCGCGTGTTTCATGCGCCGAGCGTGGAAATTTCCAGGAGCACGATCAGCGCCAATCACGCCGATTCGGCCGGCGGCGGGCTGATTGCCGCCGAGCAAGGCGTGCTCTCGATCGATGCCAGCACGATCGCCGACAACTTCGCCGGCAACCAGGGCAGCACCGACGAAGGCGGCGGCGGCGTGCTCTGCCTCGGCTGCTCGGTGCAGCTGAGCAGCAGCACGGTCAGCGGCAATGTCGCCGAGTACGCCGGTGCCGGCGTGGCGATCCGCTACGGTGACTACGCACCGGCGCCGTCGACGATCATCGACAGCACGATCTCGGGCAACAGCAGCGGCGACGAAGGCGGCGGCCTGTTCCTCGACGGCAGCGAGACGCACATCAGCAACAGCACGATCGCGTTCAACCAGGCCGCCTCGCGCGGCGCCGGCATCAGCGCCACCGAATACACCTATCAGCTCGAACTGCAGAGCACGCTGGTGTCGAACAACCTGACCGCCGGCGATGCGAACAACGTGTGGGCGTTTCCGGACACGGTCAGCGGCGCGAACAATCTGGTGCCGAATGCACCGGGCCTGCCGGGCGAGATGCCGGACGACACCCTCGTCGGCGATCCGCTCCTGCAGCCGCTCGCCGACAACGGCGGCGCGACGCAGACCCATGCGCTCGGCGTCGGCAGTCCAGCCATCGACGCCGGCAACGATGCGATCGGCCTGGTGTTCGATCAACGCGGCGATGGTTTTCCGCGCGAAGTCGGCGCAGTGGCGGACATCGGTGCGTTCGAACAACAGGCGGCGGCGGACCCCGATCTGATTTTCAAGACGGGATTCGAGGCGCCGTGATGCGCCGAGGTGTGTGCATGCGAATGCGCACACCTTCTGAAACCAGCGAGCGGCACACGCCGTCAGCGAGTATGGTTGCGCACGCGCCGGCAGCAGCCGGCCGGATCATCCAAACGGGGGAATTGCGATGAAGACGATCAAGTCCTGGGCCGCACGTGCCGCGGCGATGCTGGCGATCGCTTGCGCCGTGCAGCTGCCGCTGCAGGCGAAGACGAACGAAGCGGTCACGAGTCACGACGCGCAGGTGAATGGCATCGACCTGCACTATCTGCAGGCAGGCCACGGCAGCGCAACGCCAGTGGTGCTGCTGCACGGCTACGCCGAGACCAGCCACATGTGGCTGCCGCTGATGCCGCAGCTGGCCGATCGCCGCGTCGTCATCGCACCGGATCTGCGCGGCGCCGGTTCGTCCGAGAAGGCAGCGGACGGCTACACCAAGAAGGCGATGGCGCAGGACATCCACGCGCTGGTGAAAGCGCTCGGCTATCCGAAGATCAAGATCGTCGGCCATGACATCGGCCTGATGGTCGCGTACGCCTACGCCGCGCAATATCCGGACGAGGTCGAGAGCATCGTGCTGATGGATGCATTCCTGCCCGGCGTCGGCGACTGGACCAAGGTCTGGCTGCTGCGCGACCTCTGGCATTTTCATTTCTACGGCGAGACGCCATTGAAACTGGTGCACGGTCGCGAGCGCATCTACTTCGAGCATTTCTGGAACGACTTCGCCGCCGACCCGAAGCATTCGCTGCCGGAAGCGGACCGCCAGTTCTACGCGCACGCGTATGCGCAGCCGAACGCGATGCGCTCGGGCTTCGAGTACTTCAGGGCATTCGAGCAGGACGCCAAGGACTTCAGCGCTTTCGCCCAGAGCAAACTCGGCATGCCGATGCTGGTGCTGTCCGGCGAGAAAGCCGGCGGCGAGTTCCTGATTGAGCAGGGCCGCATGGTCGACTCGCAAGTGCAAGGCGTGATCATCAAGGGCTCCGGCCACTGGTTGATGGAGGAAGCGCCGGAGCAGACGATGCCTGCCCTGGTGAAGTTCATAAATTCGCCGTAGTCGAGCGACCGCCGACTACGCCTTGCCATCGAGCAGCCCGTGCCGCCGATGCCAGTCTTCCAGCGATTCGTCGGAATACTGCGCGTAATGCGGATCGTGCTTGCCGCGGCGCACCTGCACCCACGGCGCCCTGAACTCGAGATTGATGTGCACGCGCTCTGGCGGTGGCGGCAGCGGCGTGTCGATCGCCGACGCGAACGGATGCACCAGCGTCGGCCACGACGGGTCGTACATCCACAGCGCGCTCGCGCAATGCCGGCAGAAATTGCGCTGCCCGCGGCTGACGCGAATCTTGCCGTCTTCCTCGATGCGTGCGCGATACACCGCAAGATGCTCGCGCCCTTTCACCTTCAGGCTCTTCTTCCACGCGCCGAGGTTGATCGCATAACCGCCGCCGCCTGCGGTCTTGCGACAGATCGAGCAATGACAGCGCTGATACGGAACCGGCGCATAGGCTTCGCAGGAAAATGCGATACGACGGCAGTGACAGGATCCTTCGAGATGCATGGCGAGGCCGGACAGTTGAAGTCGCTTCACGTTACGCGCGCGCCAATGAACGTTTGCAGGCGCGCGCTGCGACGCGACCGAGGTACGCGATGCCCGCCAGAGCTGTCGCTGCTTAGGTGCTACTGCACCTTGCGGAAATCCGTCACCCAGTTGATCTCCCAGGTCTTGCCCGCATCCGCCGAGAACGCCTGTTCCCAATGCGCGCTCGTTGCAGTGATCTGAGACCAGATGAAACGCACGCGCACCGGTTTTCCGCGCAGCGTGTCGTCGGCGTAGAAGGTGCCAACGCCATGCTCGAAGCGCCCCTTGACCGGCGGATCGAGCTCGCCGAACGGATCGCGCCCGTCGAGCCACCAGATCGCCCACTGCCCGCTCTTGCTGTCGTACGAACGTAGGGTGACGCCGCGATAGGCGCCGCCCGGCATGTTGAACACGTTCTCGTCGACATTGGCATGGCCGTCCATCAGCGGCCACTCGTTCTGGGTGCCGTCGAACTCGATCCATTGATGACTGTTCGCCAGGCGTTCCTTCAAGCGACGGTGATGCGCCTGCCAGTGACCGACACGCAGATCGAAATCGTGCAGGCCTTCGAGATTGGGTGCGGCGTCCACCGGCGCAGGCGCGTCCTGCGTCGCAAGCGCGGGTGTGACGCAGCCGAAGGCGGCGATGAATGCGCCAGCGGCGAGCGTGATGCGGAAACGTTTCATGTCGTGGTCTCCTTCGATGAAATCGACTGCCGGCACTGTCCCGGCACAGACGGCGGGTGTCGCTTCACGGCAATTGAAATGCAGTTGGATTTCGGTGCGAGTAACTTCTGCAGGCGCGCGATGGGAAACGACTCAACGATCAATCACCCCGTAGTCGCCGACCTGAAGAAAAGACGCCGACCCGACGTTCGGCACGCTCAGTCGGCTGCGCGAGCCGCGAGCCCCGGACCATAATCCTGCGGCTTCGGATCGCCATTCACCCAGTGGATATCGTCCGCTGCATCCATCGTCATGTAGACCAGTGCGCCTTCGCCCGGCGGCGTCCAGGCTTCGTGCGGCAGTTTTGCGGGCGTGTAGTTGAACGAACCCTTGGCGAGTTCGGCGCGCTTGCCCGCGGCCTCGACGATGAAGGTTCCCTCGATCACGGTGTGGGTCTCATTCGCGCTGTGCCAATGCGCCGGCATGTGATAGTTCGGTGGAAAGCGGATCATCAGCTGCGTCGACTTGGTCACCGGATCGGTGTGAAGGATCACCATTTCCGAGGAGCGCTCGCCGAGCTCCGGCACGGTTCTCTTCCATTGCAGATTCGCGTACGGCGCATTGACGACGGCCGCTGCATCGGCGGTGTCGGCAGCGGCGCCGGAAGTCTGGCCGATCAGAAAAATCGCAGCCGCAATCGTGAAAGCCCGGTGATGGACCATCGTCTGGTTTCCTCTTGAGGTTGATTGACGCGCGGGGAGGCAACCGGCCATCGCGATGGCCGGTGCCGGATCGCCCGAAACCGCTAGTGGGGTTCGGGCTTCTTTTTCTTGCAGGTGGATTTGTGCGGCTTGACGAGAGCCTTGGTGACCGGCGCTTCGGTTTCGACGCGCGTGACCGGCGCAGCCTCGTCGCTCCGCCTGGCGACGTCGATGATCAGGTCTTCGTGTCGTAGCAGCTGATCACTTTCATCCGGACGCTGCGGGGTTGCCAACTCGATTGGCTGCTGCAGCCCGTCGACGAGAGGAGTTGGCAGCGATGGCGAGACTTCGAGTGCCGCTCGTCCCATGCGCGGCGTCGCCAGCAGCGCCAGCATCACGCAGGTCGACAGCAGCGTGCACACGACCAGAGCGAACATGCGCGGCGTGTGCGCATCAGTGCTGTCCTCGCTGAGCAGACCCTCGATGCGTCGAGCCAGATCTTCGCGACCGTCGAAAATTCCGCTGGCCAATGCGAGTGACGGTTGCGCGATCGACAAGGCTCTTTCCACGGTCGCCAGCAGCGAACGCGCATAACTTCCACTGCCGTTGGATTGCGCGGCGGCATAGGCATCGCAAGCCATCTCGCGCGCGAGATTCAGGCGCGTCCCTGAGATCCGCATACACGGACTCCACCAATAAACCGCAGCGAGCAGGCGCTGGCCGAGCGATAGCCACAGATCGCGCCGAAGCACATGCGCGACTTCGTGATGCAGAATGTCGCGCAGTGCAGATTCCGACAATTCGCTCAGCAGCATTTCCGGAACGAGGATGCACGGATGCGCCAGACCGACCACCATCGGACTGCGAATCTCTGTCGACACCTTGATCGTGGCAGTGCGCGGAAGCGTGAGTTCCAGCACGCGCTGTAGCCGGGGCGCGTGCCGCGCTTGATCGCGCAGCCGCCGCGCCGTCTGCCAGGCAAGCGCCAGACGCAGCAGACTGACCGCGAACCCGAGCAGCCAGACGAGCGCGATGACCGGCGTCAGTTGCGCGACCATCGACACTGACCCATCTGCGCGGTCGCCGCTGACGTCGACGGTGGCACCGCCAAGCTGCTCGGTAGCCGGAAGCAGAACGAGCAACGGCATCAACGCCGCGAGCGCGAAGACGCCGAGCCAGAGCCATGATTGCGCACGAGCGTCGAGCGCCTTCACCTTGAGCACGACACAGGCGAGAAGCACGAACACCGCGCTTTGCCAGAGATGCTGTGCGCCCGCGGCGAGCAGCAGATCCATCCATCGATCGCTCATTTTCCGCTCCTCGTTTTCGTCGCGGCGCCGACTTTCTTCTGCAAGGCCTTGAGCTGCGCAAGATCCATCTCGTGTTCGCTGATCAGATGCTGCGCGAGGACATTCGACGAGCCGTTGAAGAATTGCCGCAGCAAATTTTCAAGCGCGCGCTTGCGTGCATCGTTGCGATCGATCGCGGCGCTGTAGATGAAGGCGCGACCTTCGACGCGATAAGTCACTAGACCCTTCTTTTCCAGGATCTTGAACATCGTCAGGACCGTGGTGTACGCCACGGGTTTTTCCTGCGAAAGCTCGTCGGCGACTTCGCGCACGGATGCTTCCTTGCGCTTCCACAGCACTTCGAGAATCGCGCGCTCGGATTCGGTCAAGGTGGGAGTGATCGGTCTCGCCATGGGTTCAATACTAACGAATTAGTTTGTGAGAGCGGACGGTAGCGAGCATGCCTTCGGTTGTCAACTAGGTAATTAGTATTGCGCTGACGAAGCGCTGGCTTCGATCGTTTACTTGCGCCGAACGACGAGTCGATTTCCTCGAGCGCTCACCGGCCGCCGTCGCGATGCTTCCGGAACACCACATCGAAGGCCGGCGTCCAGGTCTTGCCCTGGTCCTTCGACAACACCGCGGATTCGCGCACGCCGTTGTCCTGCGCCTTCCAGGTGATCCGCTGCATGACCGACTTGCCGTCCTTGAGGTGCGACTCGCCTTCGAGAACCATCGCGCCGTCCTTGAATGTTCCGGTGATCAGCATGATCGAACCGCGGTTGGTGACCCAGGTCTGCTGCCATCGTTTGCGCACGGGGTCGTAGCTCAGGATGCTGTCGCCGATGAGTCCGTCGGTCTGTTCGTAAAGTTCATGGATCGCGCAGCCCTGCGCGATGGGGTCGACGTGGGCGCGCGCTACGGACGCGCCGCCCGGTGTATCGGATTCAAAGGTGTCCCAATCGCCGATCCAGAAATCCATCTGGTGATATTCCGCCGCGCTGCACGCGCTCGACGGCGTCGACACGACCGGCGCCGCCGCCGTCGCCTGGCCGATGAAGAGGACGCCGAGCACAGCCAACGCGGTGCGCCGATACTTGAATGGATGCATGGTCTTCATCGCTGTCGGTCCGAAAACGTGAGGGTGGACGTGATCGCCGTGCGAACACGCTGGAACGCAGCCGAGTGAAGCACGCACACCTGCCGCGTTACTCGCCGTTTCCGGCCATCATCACTTGCGTGGTGCATCGAACGGCACGCGGCCGGCGACGCGACTTGCCTGTGCGTCACGTGCTTCGAACGCATGACCGCAGTGAGCGGATTCTGATCGCGTAATGACGATTCAGTCTGCAGGCGTCGGAACCCGCGAGGCATGGATTCCTGTTCGCCGGCCGTTCGTATTAGGCTTGGCGCCCGAAAAACGGGACGAGTGCGTTCGCCGCGTCCTCGAGCGCGGTCCCCAGCGCTCTTTTTACGCAACCGGTATTCCGGGAAATTTTCTACGGCCGCAAACAGGAAGCTTGATTGAATGAGTGCTCTGCAAGACATGCCTGCCGTGCCCACTGAGAGCGGATTCCCTGCTGCGGCGACGCGTGGAATCGCCGAGCCTGCGCACCCGCGCGGCACGCTCGCCCGCTTCTTCTTCGGTCGCACCTTGGAAAATTGCCTGGCGAGCGGGCGAGACAACATCCTGATGCTCCGCCTCGTCGCCGCGAGCATGGTCATGCTCGGCCACAGCGGCCTGGGCGGCGGCGGCCATTGGCCACACGACCCGATCAGGTACCTGATGCCGCGCATGCAGGTCGAGCGCACCGGGCTGTTCGTGTTCTTCCTGCTCAGCGGCTTCCTGATCACGCTTTCCTATCAGCGTCGGCCCAACCTGCTGCGCTTCCTCTGGTCACGCGCACTACGCATATGGCCGGGCCTGATTTTCTGCGCGCTCTTGCTCGCCTTCGTGCTCGGTCCGCTGGTGACCGTGCTGCCGCTGTCCGACTATTTCAATTCGGCGCGCGGGGACAATCCGTATCGTTTCATATCGAGCACGGTGTCGTTGCTCGGATCCACCCAGCACCTTCCCGGCGTATTCACCACCGGCCGCAGCGCCGCCCGCGGCGTAGTGGACGCGCCGCTGTGGTCGTTGACGACGGAAGTTACGATGTACCTGATCGTTGCCGGCGTCGGCGCGATCGGACTGTGGCGGTTTCCGCGCGTGGTCGCGATTGGAATCATCGCGTTTCTGACCTGGCGGATAGTGCTGCCGATGTTCAAGGGCATCGAGCCTGGATACGTGATCGTCGTGGAAGCATTCTTCGGCGTAGGGGCGATCCTCTGTCTGCTGCGCCGCTACGTGCCGGTTTCGAGCGGCATCCTGCTGTGCGTGCTCGCACTGTGCGCGTTCGCTCAAGGCACACCGCACGCGCTGCCGATCAACTGGCTCGCCGTCACCTACACGACACTCTGGTTCGCCTACGTGCCACGCATCCCGGCGCCGCCGCGCGACATGGACCTGTCCTACGGCACCTACATCTGGGGCTGGCCGATCCTGCAGATCCTCGTACTGTGGACGCCGATCCACGAGCCGATCATTCTCTGCATCTTCGCGCTGGCACTGGCGCTGCCGATCGCCGCGGTCTCGTGGTTCTTCGTCGAGAAACCGGCGCTGCGGTTCAAGAATGCGCGGTGGATCGGCGTGGTGGAAGCGTGGAAGGAACGCGTGATTGGGATGTTTCGGCGCGAGGCGGTGTTGGAGTCGGTGGCGCGCTGAAGTGTTCGGCGGAGGACGGAAGTCTTGCGCTTCAAACTCGTCCGAGCGGCCGGTGTCGGTGGTTCGCGGGGTCGGAGAGCGAGGCTGTGAAGCGGTGCCCCGTGGGTAGATCGACTTAATGGGGTACGTCCCCGTTAAGTGGATTTTTCGGACTCGGCCCCGATTCGGTGGACAATCACCCCACCCTATGCCGTCAAGCCCTCGGGCTCGTCCAGCCCATTGGCCCGGCAACAGGCGATCAGCGTATTGGCCAGCAGGCAGGCGATCGTCATCGGCCCCACGCCGCCGGGTACCGGCGTGATCGCACCGGCGACATTCAACGCACTTGCGTAGTGCACGTCCCCCACCACCCGTACCTTTCCGTCGCGCGTGATTCGGTTGATCCCGACGTCCATCACCGTCGCCCCGGGCTTGATGAAATCACCGGTGATCATCTCGGGCCGGCCGACGGCCGCCACCAGAATATCCGCGTCCCGGCACACGGCCGCCAGGTCTCTCGTGCGTGAATGTGCAATGGTCACCGTGCAACTGTCACCGAGGAGCAGCTGGGCCATCGGTTTGCCGACGATGTTGGACCGCCCCACGACCACCGCATTCAACCCCGACAGCGATCCATGATGATCGCGCAGCATCATCAGGCAGCCGAGCGGCGTGCACGGAACCATGCTCTTCTGCCCGGTCCCCAGAAGCCCGACATTCAAGACATGAAATCCGTCCACGTCCTTGGCCGGATCGATCGCATTGCACACCCGATCGGCATCGAGATGCGCCGGCAGCGGCAGTTGAACCAGAATTCCGTGCACCGCCGGATCGGCGTTGAGGCGCTCGATCAGTGCGAGCAGATCCGCGTTCGAGGTCGCCGCATCCAGCCGGTGTTCGTACGAATTCATGCCGACCTCGACGCTCGCGGCATGCTTGTGCCTGACATAGATCTGTGATGCCGGATCCTCGCCCGCCAGAACCACGGCCAGGCCCGGTGTGCAGCCCTTTTCCTTGAGCCCGGCCACAGCCTGCGCGACCTTCGCGCGCACGCCCGCCGCGAAGGATTTCCCATCGATCAGCTTGGCCGTCATCGCCTGCTCGCGCACATGGTCGGGATGTCAGCTCGATCGACTCAGGACAGACCTTCGACAAAGCCGTGCTCGTTCACGCGGATCACCTCGGCGCTCGGCACCTTGGGCAGGCCCGGCATCGTCATGATGTCCCCGCAGATGGCCACGATGAAACCCGCTCCCGCCGCCAGCCGCACTTCGCGCAACGGAATGCTGAAGCCGGTGGGCGCGCCACGGATGTTGGGATTGGTGGTGAAGCTGTACTGGGTCTTCGCGATGCAGACGGGCAGATGGCCATAGCCCGCCGCCTCCCAGGCCTCGAGTTGATCCCTGATCGACGCGTCGGCTTCGACGCCATCGGCGCGGTAGATCGTCTTGGCGATGGTTTCGATCTTGGCGAACAGGTTCAACGCGTCGGGGTAGAGCGGCGCAAAGTTCGCCACACCGCTGTCGGCAAGCGTCACGACATGATGCGCCAGCTCCTCGATCCCGGCGGAGCCTTGCGCCCAGTGCTTGCACACGAACGCGCGTGCTCCCTGTTCGGCGACGTAGGCCTTGATCACGTCGACCTCGGCATCGGTGTCGGAGAAGAAGTGATTGATCGCCACCACCACCGGCACGCCGAAACCTTGGACATTCTCGATGTGGCGCCCGAGATTCGGGCAGCCGGCGTGCACGGCGGCCACGTTCTCGGTTGCGAGATTTGCCTTGGCCACGCCACCATTCATCTTCATCGCGCGAACCGTCGCCACGATCACGGCGGCCGCAGGCGCAAGACCTGCCTTGCGACATTTGATATCGAAGAATTTTTCCGCGCCTAGGTCGGCGCCGAAGCCCGCCTCGGTCACCACATAGTCACCCAGGCGGAGCGCTGTCTTCGTCGCGATGACGGAATTGCAGCCGTGCGCGATATTGCCGAACGGGCCGCCATGCACGAAGGCCGGATTGTTCTCCAGCGTCTGCACCAGATTGGGTTGCATCGCGTCCTTCAGCAGAACGGTCATCGCGCCCTCGGCCTTGATGTCGCGGCAGAAAATCGGCGTGTCGTCGCGGGTATAGGCCACGACGATATTGCCGAGCCGCGTCTGCAGATCGTCGAGATCGTTGGACAGGCACAGGATCGCCATCACTTCCGAGGCCGCGGTGATGTCGAATCCGGTGTGCCGCGACGAACCGTTTGCAGCGCCGCCGGCAGACACCACGATGTCGCGCAAGGCGCGGTCGTTCATGTCCATCACCCGGCGCCACGTGACACGGCGCTCGTCGATGCCCAGGCGGTTGCCCCAGTGGATGTGGTTGTCGATCATCGCCGCCAGCAGATTGTGCGCGGACGTGATCGCATGGAAGTCGCCGGTGAAATGCAGGTTCATCGCTTCCATCGGCACGACTTGCGCATAGCCGCCGCCTGCAGCACCGCCCTTCATGCCGAAGTTCGGGCCGAGAGAAGCCTCGCGGATGCAGACGATGGCCTTCCTGCCGATCCGGTTCAGACCGTCGCCGAGACCCACCGTCGTGGTGGTCTTGCCCTCGCCGGCCGGCGTCGGATTGATCGCGGTCACCAGGATCAGCTTACCCATCGGCCGCGCTTCGAGTGACGCGATGAAGGCCTGCCCCAGCTTGGCCTTGTCGTGGCCATAGGGCAGCAGGTGCTCTGCGGGAATGCCAAGCTTCGCGCCGATCTCCATGATGGGTTTCATCACGGCTTCGCGCGCTATCTCGATGTCGGCCTTGAAAGCCATGTTTCTCTCCCGGTTGAGCGAACCGCGACTGTAACGGTCAGGGCGACGAATGCGCCATCGGGGAAGTGTCGGTTTTCCGACCTAGCCCGCGCCAGATTCGCCAGATCGGGTAATCAATCTGAAATCATCGGATGGGAAAGGAAATAGTTCAACAGCACCATGGGTTACGTCCGCCTTAGCCGTTGCGCGTCTCAACCGTATTCACCTGACGCGTTGATTCGGGATGTGCGGTTGCGCGTTGTCGTTAACTACGAAGGTACCTCGGCATTCAGCCGAAGCCATCGAATCAGGGCCAGGTGTATCGATCTAACCTGACCTCAATTCTGCACGGCTATCGCGTGCCGATCTTGACCAGATTTCGCTGATTGCGCGTCGAATATGCTTGAGTCCGATTGGAGAATAAGCCAAGGAACACGTTAATTCCGTAGCGTCGCGCCAAGCTCGCACGAATGCGTTGATGGTGCAGATTTCCGGATCCGGAAATGAACAGTGATGGCCCAAGGTGCTTGGGTACCGCTGAATGTAAAGCGCCTGTCATCAGATCCGGAAACAGTTCGTTCACAATGCCGACGAAGTTAAGGATCAGTTCGGGGCTTGGTGCGTAGTGCTTTGCGTCAGCGAACGTCTGCAGCCGCTCTGCTCGCACGAAATCATAGTCAACCTTACCGTTGTAGTACTCCTTGCTTCGTATCGACTCAAGCATACCTGGCTTGATAACAGTGAAATCGGGGCTGATGAATACACCATCGTCATGGGCTGATCGGACACGGAGATTGTGGCGAATTTCGAATGCCACGATTGTCGAGCGATACTTTCTCTCTAGTAGGAAATACGAGCAGTTGGCCGGCTTGGCGTTTGGGCTCAGCGCATAGATGAATTGGCGAGTCCTTGGCGCTGTGTTTTGCGGCCTCGGTTCGAAGCCCATGTTCTCATAGTAGCGAACCAAGTCGTTGTAACACGCTATCTCAAAAAAAGCGGAGGTTTTCTCGATCTCCTGCGCAAAGGTCGATCTAAATCGCGCTAAATAGTGGTCAATCTCCTGTCGGAGCAGCGCGTTGTCCAGAAAAGGCGATTTAGATCGGGCCATCGTGCCGGCGCTCTTCAAGACGAACCAGATTCATCACCATCTGCTGCAGGTCAGAGATAGCAAAGAATTCCTCCTCGAGCCCAAACGTTCGGGCGAGACTATAAAATTGAAGTCGCCCTGCTTGTAGCTGATCGTGTAGATCAGAACCGATCCGCTGTCCTGCAACTTGCAGCCCAAGGTCATGCAGAACTAATCGACGCACGAAATCTCCGGCACTTGTAAGCGGCGCAATGACATATCTGTAGTAGATGCCCAGCGCGATCAATTGATGCAGTACTGCTTCTTGCTTCAAGTATGGTCGCAGCCGTTCTGACCTGGATCCAACGCGCCAGCGGGCTAGCTGCCTGCACTTAGCGTCGTACTCCCGCTTCATAAGATCTTTGAGGTAGCGCGGAAGGTGATAGAGGAAGGGGTCAATCATTTCAATCCTCGAAGATCGCCCTCGTTATATCGTTTGATGCCATGTCGCAGGTAATGACAGACATCAAGATAAGCTCTATGCTTTCGTGATACGGAATCGCCAAGGCTCCTAACACGTCCCGAGGTCACTTGAGCAAGTTGAAAGATCTTCCAATAGGATACCAATCGACTAGAAGGTCTCGAGTGACTTCGAACATTGAACGCAGCTTAGCATCGCGCGATTGAAGCTGCTTGAACGTCTTGGGTTTGTGACTGACGTCGTTTCGCCATTGCGTGTGCCCTCTTGCCCGAATGACCAGCTGCATTGTAAATGAAGGGCACTTGCTTTTAGCTTTCGCTGTCTCTAGTCGCTCTTCCATCGTCTGAAGCATCTTCGCCCAGGAATCGACTTGGAAGAATTTAGTTGTAAGCGCCTTGCCGCCAGGTGGATGCCGCCACCAGCCCAACCGATGCGTTTCTTCGGCAAATTTTCTGGTGATCTGCTCGAGCGCCTGACATATCTCTTGACAGCCCGCGTCGGGGCTTCCGTCCAAAAAAGTATCCTCTGCGGACTTCACATACTCGCGCTGATTTGCTGGTACCAACTTCAAATCGGTTTTCTTAAGTGCGAAAAGTGATAGATCAACAGGCCGGTGGAATTCGTGTGCCGTTCCGTCCTCCGCAATTTGAACCACTCCTATTCCGGTCTCACGAGCTTGCTTCAGTTCCGCATTAAAGTTAGGGCCGGCCTTTTTCTGCGGCATGGCCACCCAGAGTCGAACTGGAATGCCCTTGGTCGCACATTTAGTGACGAATTCGTAAAGAGATCCGGAGAAAGGCTTATCGCGTACTTCAATGCACAAGCAGTACAGCTTGCTCGCTGTTGCCTGCCAAGTTGGCTTTAGCGGCAAGTCATTTATGGCGGACTCGCATTTGAAATTCTTCGCGCCATACTTTTGCGAGAAATACTTCTTTGCGAGATCAGCGGTCTCATACAAATTTTGACCTAGAAGGGAGTAGGTCATTCGCCGGACTCCAGCAAATCTCGCGCCCTTGGGTCAATCCCCCTTACCCGAGTCCAGTCTTTTCTGGAAACTCCCGCTGCTGCCATCGTCGTTTGAACGCCAGCGGCGGCAGGTGACCGATGGCGCTGTGGGTGCGTTGTTCGTTGTAAATCGCAAGC
>Ga0247779_1000201_pt1 | contig 45566 bp, 54 predicted proteins | sample UWRJL221509R5_FD_179925 | JGI IMG/M metagenome (GOLD analysis project Ga0247779, IMG submission 179925) | Plant litter microbial communities from Arlington Agricultural Research Station in Wisconsin, United States - UWRJ-L221-509R-5 | ecosystem: Environmental > Terrestrial > Plant litter >...
TACATCGAGATGTTCTACAACCCAATCCGACGACACGGTTCCGCAGGCGACCTGTCGCCGATAGAGTACGAAAAGCGCTACGCGCTAAGCGGCACGTAGATGTCTATGAAAACCTGGGCGGTTCACTCATCGTCCCCGCTGCGTTGCATTGGCGTCCCTCGCTCACGATCGTGGCTGCCATCGTGCTCGCGGTCGAAAGCCTTATCTTCGTCAGCGTGCACATCAAATACCGCGAGGTCGCGCCGATGATCATGAGCGGCGTGCTCGGCCTCCTGATGGCGTTCGTCGCGTATGGCCGGATGGTTCTGCAGCCGATCCTCTGATGATGGGTTTCAGATACGGCGAGCCGCAGACCTCGCAATGGATTCGCCGACTCCCCTTCGCGACGCAGCGTGACCAAGCATTTGCCGCCAACCCGTTTCACTTTCGCCAATGGAGAGTTCACATGGGTTACAGACGATTTGTGGGTGCGATCGCGCTTTGCCTATTGCCGGCACTCGCCTGCACGAAAGCCATCGCAGCGGACTCGAGCAAGCCACCCGCCAATCACGCGGTGCAAAAGACGATCGGCCGAGTTACCGGCATCGGCGGCATCTTCCTCAAGGCGAAGGATCCGGCGATGTTGCGCGGCTGGTACAAAACGCACCTTGGCATCGATGTCCAGACATGGGGCGGCGCGAAGTTTCGCTGGGCGGATGACCCAGGCCATGCAACCGGTACAACCGCCTGGTTCGTCGGAGACGGCAAGAGTTTTGCGCCGAGCACGTCATCGTTCATGGTCAACTACCGCGTGTCCGATCTGCATGCACTCCTCGCCGCGCTCCGTGCCGAAGGATGTGACGTCCTGGAGAAAACCGAGGAATCGGATTACGGAAAGTTTGGCTGGGTGATGGACCCCGAGGGCAACAAAGTGGAATTGTGGCAACCGCCGGAAGGCAAGTAGCGCGAGCCGGCACGCGATGTAGCGAGAGGTACGTTCGCTCCTTTCCGCGTTCGTCAAAGCGTTTGCTACTACTCCTCGAAGCGACTCGCCGGATCACGATCGCGCTCGTAGCGTCGCGTGAACGGAAACGGCGGCAGCCAGGACTCGCGGCGGATGATCCAGCTTTCGTAGGTCGGCATCAGCTGGTCGGGGGCGTCGAGCGATCCCAGGTTCACTTCGATTTCGTCTGCGCTGCGTGCGAAGACGGACGAGCCGCAGCGCGGACAGAAAAACCGCCCGGCGTAGTCGCGTGTTTCTCCATCGATCGTCAGCGCGTCCTGCGGGAATACGGCGGACGCATGAAACAAGGCGCCATGATGCTTGCGGCAGTCCAGACAGTGACAGAGGCCGACACGATAGGGTTGTCCTGACGCGACGATGCGGACGTTGCCGCAGAGGCAACCGCCAGTGAATCGGTCCATGCTGCGTCTCCTCGAAAATCCAGACTGCTGCAACGTTTACAACGAGCAGTGCGGTCATTGCAATTGCCCGCCAATGATGGCGATGCGATCCGGTAAAGTTTTCTGCGGGGACGGTCTATATTGTCCGCGCATTCCACAGGCGCTGCGTGACTACGCATCGAGCCGAAGCCGCTTCGCGGCTCGGGTCGGTTCAACCTGCAGCGTCACAAACGCGCGTTACGCTACAACGTCGCCGCATTCGGGAGAGTCAGATGAAAAGAGTCACGGGTATCGGAGGAATCTTCTTCAACGCGAAGGATCCGGTCGCACTGCGCGCCTGGTACAAGCAGCATCTCGGTATCGACGTACAGAGCTGGGGAGGCGCCGCGTTCACCTGGGCCGATGCCGATGGCAACGCGCTCAAGGGAACGACGGCGTGGTCGATCGGCGCAGCCGATGGCACGCACTTCGCACCGAGCACGTCGAGCTTCATGATCAATTATCGCGTCGCCGATCTGGACGCGCTACTCGTGGCGCTGCGCGACGAGGGATGCAATGTGCTCGAGAAGACGGACGATTCGGAATACGGGAAATTCGGCTGGGTGATGGACCCGGAAGGCAACAAGGTCGAGCTTTGGCAGCCGCCCGCGGGCCAATGAGTTTCCGGTTCGTGCCTTGAAAATCCCGCGGCTGATTCTCCGCGCGGGACGGTGCCGCGTTCTGACGATCGAGAGGCGGGCCGCTGCGACGCTGCGTGATCGTCGGATTGCTTTCGCCGAGCGCTTCAAAAAAAAAGAGGCGCCAAGCGCCTCCCCACCATCAATTTATACAATGTCGGGGGGCTTGCGGCAACACCCCGCGCGTGATGCAGCATCGCCGACCTGTCCGACGTGGCAGGCAACCGGAGTGGCGCGATGACCGATACGCAAACCTACTATCACGGCACGAAGGCCGACATGAAACCCGGTGATCTGATCGAAGCGGGCCGCGCTTCCAACTACTTCAAGCGCGAGCCGGGAAATTTCGTTTATCTGAGTGCCACGCTGGATGCGGCGATCTGGGGCGCGGAATTGGCGGTGGGTGCAGAACGCGGCAGGGTCTACATCGTGGAACCGACGGGATCTCTCCAAGACGATCCGAATCTGACGAACAAGCGATTCCCCGGCAATCCCACGCAGTCCTATCGTTCGCGAGATCCGTTTCGTGTCGTCGGCGAGGTCGTGGACTGGACGGGTCACTCCGCCGAACGTCTGCAGGAAATGCACGAGCACCTGGCGAGCTTGAAACAACGCAGCATCGCTGCAATCGAAGAATGAGCACGCGTCGGCTATCCGACGATTTTCCTCGCCCGATGCCGTGATGCACGCGTGATGGCCCCGACGTACGGAGAGGAGGATCTTGCGATGACGGACGAGCGAACCATCCGGACCGCGCTTGACCAGCATTGGGCTGCGTCCGCTGCAGGCGATCAAACCGCCGAGCACGAGATCTATCACGACGATGCCGTGTGCGAGTATCCGCAGTCTGGTGAGGTCATCCACGGCCGGAGCAATTTGCAGGCGCTGCGCAGCCATCATCCCGGAAGACCGTCCGGATTCGATGTCCGGCGGATCACCGGCAGCGGCGAGGTCTGGGTGACGGAGTACGTGATCGACTACGAAGGCAAACGCGTTTACACCATCAGCATCATGGAGTTTCGCGATGGGAAGGTGGCGCGCGAGACTCAGTATTTTGCCGATCCCTTCGACGCGCCGGCGTGGCGCGCCGAATGGGTTCAGCCGCAGGCGGACACTGCGACCGGCTGACGCCGAGACGACGACATTATTTCCGCGCGAAGCGCCAACCGCGAGGGCGGCAGATGGCCGACGGGATGCCTGGACCCACCGGCCATGGCTTCTCATCAGCGCTGCACGTACTCCGCCGCGGCGGTTGTCCAGGCGCACCACTCGGTGTAGCGTCTGATGCGGCAATTCGTCGAATGCGAACGTAGTCGTTGCCGCACGTCGAGCCGCCACGCACGGCAGATCAATGTCAGCATCGAGGCTCACCATGAAAGCCATGCTCGTCTTCTTCGCGATCTTGCTGGCGCCGTCGGCCGAGGCCGGCCAGGATTGGCAACTGATTTCCGTCACGCGTGGCGCGAGCTGGGAAGTCAACCAGGCGAAAGGGACGTTGAAGCAGAGCGGAAATGTTCTCGAAGGCATCCTGAAGGACAAAGCCGACGGCACCGCGGACTACCAGATTCGTGTCGAACTCGACGGCGCACACGCGAATGCGACGTTCCGGTTCGTCTCGGAAAACGACGAAGGCACCAAACTGAGCGGCAGCTACGAGAAAGCGGCGAAGCCAACCAAGACACACTGCCCCGAACAGATCCAGCTGATGAATTCATTCCACTTCATCGGGCTGGCGCGCGATCGTTGCGAGCCCTGAAGTTTCGCCGCCGCATGGCGCCTCGCGTCGACGCTTGTCGTGACGCCGGCGCATGTCGCCACGACTCGAAGACAACGCAATCGTGAGCCCGCACCAACCTGAGCCTCGCCGCATCCCGCTGGACCTTCGCGGCTTGAGCGGTCGCGACGACATCTTTCGGATCGCCGGCGCGCGCAAACGCGATCCTGCAGTCGACGCCTGGATGACGGACAAACCCCTCGAGCTGCGCTCGATTGCGCAGCAGTGGTTTGCGCAGATGCGACAGTGCGGCGACGATGTGCGCGAGCTGTTGCACGATGGCCATCCGACCGCGTGCATCGCGGATGCGGCATTCGCCTACGTCGATACGTTCAAGGGCCATGTGAACGTCGGGTTCTTTCGTGGCGCCGCACTCGCCGATGCCGATGGCCTGCTGCAAGGCACCGGCAAGTCGATGCGACATGTCAAACTCAGGCCCGGCGAGAGGATGGACGATGCGGCGTTGAGCAGGCTTGTCCATGCTGCATACGCAGACATGCGGCGGCGCCTCGACGCGAGTTGATGCGCTGGAGTTTTCCTGCTCGCTCGCGGTGTTCTTGCGATTATCGCGCCGAGAGAAAACCAAGGACGCGCATCTCGAATGAGCAGAAAAACTGAAACGGGAATTCTCAAAGCGACCGCGCTTCGCATGACGCTTGTCCAGGCCCACCTCACCGCAACCTGCGACCCGATTCGCGCACCGACGGACCGATGAAGCATCGCGTCCATTTCGAACTCGCGGCCATCACGCCGCACGATGCGCTCGAGCAGGAACATCTGCGCGGTGCGCTCGCATGGGTCGACTCGGGCGCACCCTTGTTCCGCGTCGACAAGCCCGCCACGCCGCCGAAGCATCTGGTGTCGTACTTCGCCCTCGTTGCCGACGACCATGTCCTGCTGGTGGACCATCGGAACGCAGGACTCTGGCTGCCGACCGGCGGCCATGTCGAGCCGGATGAAGATCCGCGTGCGACGGTGGTTCGCGAACTCAAGGAAGAACTCGGCGTCGACATCCGGCTGGATCGGGTGGGTGCGCCGAAGATGGTCACCGTGACGCGAACCGTTGGTCAGAGCTGCGGCCATGTCGATGTCTCGCTCTGGTACGCCATCGCTGGAAATCGCGCCGCGCCGATCGTGTTCGACCCGACCGAGCTCCATGACGCGAAGTGGTTTGCGTTTTCGGAAATTCCGCTTCGACGCGATCCGCATCTGCAGCGGTTTCTGCACAAGCTGCGCGGGATTGTGCCGATAGCGTCGTGACCTGCACGCGCCCGGATGATGCGCCGCAACTGCGGGCGCGAACGGACCACCGCGATGCAACTCCGGTATGGTGATGCCCATCGCAGCACGTGAATCACATCGCTGCCGGAGCAGTCGCATGAAGCCGCAATTTCCTTCCGCCGAAGAGTATTCCGCGCAAACGGCACGCTGCCCGGCAATGACTGTCGTCGACATTCGCGCAGAACAAGCGACGGTAACCGAGGCCTATCGCAACCAGGTGCTGCTCGATGTCAACAGCGACTGCCTGCGGTTGGCGGTGTTCGAGGGCGAGTATCGCTGGCACCTTCATCCGGATTCCGACGAGCTGTTCCTCGTCGTCGCAGGCTTGCTGCAGATCGACCTCGCCGATGGAAGCCGGCTGGAACTTGGCGAATGGCAAAGCGTCGTCATCCCGGCCGGCACGGTGCATCGAACACGCGCGGTCGGGCGTACGGTCAACCTCACTTGCGAAAAGCGCGGCACGCAGACGCAGTTCGTCGAATTTCCCGCGTAACCTTGATTCGGCAGATGCCAACATCCGATATGCAGATCGAAGCCATCAGCCACATCACCTTCATCGTGAAAGACCTCGACCGTGCGGCCCGCTTCTTCTGCGAAGGTCTTGGCGCACGCGAGGTCTACGACAGCAAGGGAAAGAATTTTTCGCTGTCGCGCGAGAAGTTCTTCGTCCTCGGCGACATCTGGCTGGCGGCGATGGAAGGCACTCCTTCTGCCGAGCGCTCGTATCGCCATCTGGCCTTCAAGGTGGCTTCCGACGCGCTAGCCGGCTTCGAGCAACGCCTGCGCCTGCTCGGTCTCGAGGTGAAACCTCCGCGACCTCGCGTCGAGGGCGAAGGTGAATCGCTCTACTTCTACGACTTCGACAATCATCTCTTCGAACTGCATACGGGTACGCTGGAACAGCGGCTTCAGCGCTACGCCGCATCGAACGCCGGCCAGTGATGCCGACGGCTAAGCATCGGCACGCTATTTCTGATCGCGCCACATCCCCATGGACTCGGGCATGCACACACACATTGGTCGAAGTTCGCGACTTCGACGCAGAGGCCGGCAGGCCACGTTTTCGGCAACGGGAAGCGCGAATCCGCGTGGCAGAATCCCGCGCGAGATTTCCTGCCGCTCGAAAGCCACCCGAGGAATCACCGCAGATGATCACATGCCATGTTCGTTACGTCCTGGATCCGACGAAGATCAAGGAATTTGAGCAGTACGGCAGGATGTGGATTCCATTGGTGAAGAAGTTCGGCGGAATCCATCACGGCTATCTGCTGCCGTCGGAAGGAGCCAGCAATATCGCTCTCGCGTCCTTCTCGTTTCCGTCACTCGCAGCCTATGAAGACTACAGGGCAAGATCGCTCGACGATCCGCAGTGCCAGGCGGCCTTCCAGTACGCCGAGGAAACGCGCTGCATCCTCAGCTGCGAGCGCAGCTTCTTTCGGCCGGTATTCGAATGAGCGGAACGGCGGCAGCGGACTGGCGTTCGAGTAGACAGTCCAAACCCGCCTGCGACATAAGGCTTACGGCAGCCACGTGAGACGAAACGACCTGTTCGGGATTGCTGCCGACGAATCGAGAAGCGCGAAGCCACCGGCAGCACGGGAACGAAGTCGAAACCCATTCCCCGGCTTCGCCCTACGCTCATGGAATCGGGCATGCGCAAGCACGTTCTCCTTGTGAAAAAAGCCAGAACCTCCGGCGCAACCGATGCGCAGATCGCCGCGCAGATGAAGGAGATGACGGAGTTCAAGGAAATGTACAAAGATCCTTTGGTGAACATTGCCCACACCTTGCTCGAACCTTTGCCGCTCGGACTGCTGTTCACCGGGGTGACGTCCGCGGTGCTCCGTCGAAAACCGCACGAAGGCGCGGTAGCATGAGTTCATCCGACCAGCGTCGCTCCAATCTTGCGCGAGGAAACAGCCATGGCCGAGAACAAGACGAAAGCCACCGAGGCCAGCGTTGATAGCTATCTTGCCGCGATCGGCGATGAATCCCGGCGCGAGGACTGCGCTGCTCTCGCCAGGCTGATGAGCAAGGCCACGCAGCAGAAACCGGTCATGTGGGGAGCCAGCATCGTCGGCTTCGGCCGTTATCACTACACCTACGAGAGCGGTCGCGAAGGCGATTCCTGCCTGGTCGGATTCTCTTCGCGCAAGTCCGACATCAGCCTCTATCTGCTGGCGGATTTTCCCGGACGCGACGAGCTCCTCGCGCGACTCGGCAAGCACAAGACCGGAAAAGGATGCCTGTACATTCGCAATCTCGGCGACGTCGATCTCGAAATCCTGGAGCAGCTGGTGGCCGGTTCGTTCGTGGAGAACAAACGCATCCATGCGTGACGCGGCCTGATCTCGAACACCGACTCGGCTTCGCCGGCCGGCAAGGCTGACGTTTTACATATGTGCGCATCGCCGTCCGATGCCAGGCTTGCAGCGCGGACGCACCCGACCGTAACGATTCACGCCGTGATCATCAGACAACTCGACCCGCACGATGCCGCGGCATACCAGGCACTGCGTCTGCGCGCACTGCAGGACAGTCCCACGTCCTTCAGTTCGAGCTACGCGCAGGAAGCCAATCGATCGATCGCCGAGATCATCCCGCGGGTGACGCCGGCGGCGGACGGTTCGCGTTGCGTGTTCGGCGCTTTCGATGACGGACGGCTGGTAGGCATGCTGGCCTTCATCCGTCCGACATCGGCGAAGCTTGCGCACGGTGCCGAACTTGCGGGCATGTATGTCGCACCCGAATGCCGCCGGCGTGGCTTCGGGCGTGCGTTGCTGGACGCGCTGATCGCGCACGCGCGCGGGCTCGGTGGCGTTCGTCAGCTCAAGCTCGGCGTGAACGCTGGGAACGAGTCGGCGCGATCCGTGTACCGGTCGGCCGGTTTCGTCCGCTTCGGCATCGAGCCGGAAGCGCTCCAGATCGACGGCATCTACTACGATCAGGAGCTGCATGTTCTTCGCCTTCAGCGCGACGCCTGAGTCGCGGATCGACCGGACCCTTTCGCAATGATGTCGACGACCGGCGCCATGAAATCCCTGCACGGCAGCTGCCACTGCGGCCGCCTCGCCGTCGAATTTTCAACCACACTCGACCCGACGACCTTGCAGCCACGCGTGTGCGACTGCTCGTTCTGCCGCAAGCACGGCGCGGCGTATGTTTCCGATCCCGCTGGAAAACTTTCGGTGTCCGAGAAATACGCGGGCGCGCTGCGCGAATACCGGCAAGGATCGAACACGGCGCGCTTCCTCCTGTGCAGCAATTGCGGCGTGCTGGTCGCGGTTACCTTCGAGCACGACGCGCGACTCTACGGTGCGGTCAATGCAGGCTGCCTCGATGAAGAAACCAGATTCGCAGCTGCGGTCCCTGCCTCGCCGCAGAAGCTGAGTCCAGAGGAGCGGATTTCTCGATGGCTGACAGTGTGGATACCGGATGTTCGCGTGTCCACGCTCGATCCGTGAGTGCGCGCATGCGTCGATTGTCGACGCGCCGTCGGAGCGCGATCCCGATCGCTGCAAGCCGCTCCATTTCGTCGCGACGTCAGCGCGCATCGTCACGAACAACCAAGATATCGACCCACCAGGAAACATCCCATGCAGATGACGGACATCGCGTTCGGCACGACCGACTGGTCGACGCTCGAAGCGACGGAACACGCAGGCGAAACCGGGCGCGCGTATTGGCGCACGCGTCAGTTCGGCACGATTCGAGTCCGCATGGTCGAGTACACGCCGGGTTACCGCGCAGACCACTGGTGCACGAAGGGTCACATCCTCTTTTGCATCGATGGCGAGCTGCACACGGAACTGGAAGACGGTCGCAGCTTCGTGCTGACGGCCGGCATGAGCTATCAGGTCGCCGACGAGGCCGAACCCCATCGCTCGTCGAGCGCCGCCGGCGCGCGGCTTTTCATCGTCGATTGATTGGAGAGCGCATTGATCCCATCCCTGCACACCCTGCAATTGCGCCGTATACGCGGAGACGAAATCGCAAGCGTTCACGCGTTGCTCTGCTGCAACGGCTGGGTGCATCGCGTCGGCGATGTGCCGGCGTTCACCGCGTTGATCGCGGCATCGCAGGTGGCCGATGTGGCGCTGCTCGACGGCGATATCGTCGGCTTCGTGCGAGGGATTACCGATCACCGCTCGAACGGCTATCTTTCGATGGTGGTGGTCGCGCCGTCGCAACGCCGCAGGGGCGTCGGCCGTCGCCTCGTCGAGCATGTGCTCGGCAGCGATTCGGATATCACCTGGGTACTGCGCGCGGGACGCGAAGGCGCCGCTGAATTCTTCGCGAGCCTCGGTTTTGAAGCCTCGACGATTGCGATGGAGCGGCGCCGCGTATAGAGGGCTGCCTGAGCTGCTTGCGGATGACGCATTCTTGCGCTCATACGGGCGCGACGACGACACGCACGCCATTTGATGACGGCGGTTTCGCACGCCGATGTGCGCGGACGCAGGATCGCTGCGGCATTGCACGACGGCTCGATCCAATCCGAGTTGATTCCACGACAAGGCGACCCGATTTCCTCGTTCCGCACCACTGACGCCGACGCACATGTCCCTCGATCCGGCAACCCTGCACGCTCTCGCGGCCTTCCCCCGGCAGCTCGAACAGTTCTATGCGGCCATTCCGCCGGCTTTCACGCACTGGTCGCCGCCGTCCTGGGACGGCATTCCGAGCGAATCCTTCACCGCGATCGAGCAGATCTGCCACGTGCGCGATATCGAGATCGACGGCTATCAGCAGCGCCTGCGGCGCACGCTCGAAGAGGACGCTCCCGTGCTGGACTCGCTCGACGGCTACGCGCTGGCGCGCGAACGCAACTATGCCGCGGCCGATGCGAATGAAGTCTTCGCGGTCTTTCGCGACGCACGCGCCGCCACCGTGCAGTCGATCATCGCACTCGATGCGCAGCAGCTGCGACGCACGGCGATGTTCGACGACTATGGCCTCGTCACCTTACGCAGTCTGGTCCATGCGCTGTGCAGCCACGACCAGCAGCACCTGGCCGGTTTGCAGTGGTTGCTCGCGAAGATCGATGCGCTGTCGATTCGCGCATGACGCGGTTCACATGGCGGCTTTATAGTGGCGCCTCTTTTGGGAACCGCCATGCCGAAGCGCAAACGCAATCCCCGTTCGCTGGCCGAGAAGACGGCCGAACTCGCGATCGCCGCACCGCAGGTCGTGGCGCATCGTCTGCTGCGCATGGCAGGTGCGGGAACGTCGCCGTCCGCGCGTGACCAGCGCGAGTTCCAGCGCATGGGCAACGAGAAAACATCGGCCTTCTTCGAGTCGTGGAATGCGATGGCGCTGCAAGGCATGCGCTCGCAGCAGGCGCTGACGACCGCGTTCATGCGTGCCTTGCTGGCGCCGCCGTCGCGCAGCGGAACGGCGGCGACGAAGGTCGCTGCACAGATGCAGTCGGCGGCGCTCGATGTGATCGACAAGGGGATCACCCCGATCCATCGTCGCGCGGTCGCGAACGCGAAGCGCCTCGGCCGCACGCGTGCGCGCTAGGCGCATCGTCTTGCGGCGGCTTGCGGCGTCGGTGCTCGCGTTCGGCACGCAGAGCGCGTTCGCGCACGATGCGCGAACATGCAAGGCACTCGATGCAGCCGCGAATGAGCAAGGCACCAGAATCCCGGGCGACACCGCGATCTACACCGTGACCGGCCACGGACGCCTGCCGTTCTATTCTGCACCGGACCGTGGATGCGGCATCGCCGGCGTATTCATCGTGCCCGGCGACGACGTCATCGCCTATGTCGACTATCACGGCTACACCGCCGTGTTGTACGTCAACGACAAGACCGGTGCGGAACCGACAGGCTGGGTCGAATCTTGGCGGCTGCGTGCGAGCGGACGCGGCATCGCGCCGAAGCAATGATGAAACCGCCATCGAAATCAGACGAGAACCTGATGCCCGCACTCGCACCCACAGCGCAGCGCATGACGCCTGCCGACACCGCACGCCTGCGGCTGCGCGAACTCGTCGAGGACGACGCCGCTTTCATCCTCGAACTCGTCAACGATCCGTCGTGGCTGCGTTACATCGGCGACAAGGGCGTGCGCGACCTTGCCGGCGCGCGTGCGTACATCGACAACGGACCGCGCACGAGTTATGTGCAGCACGGCTTCGGCCTGTGGCGTGTCGAGCGGCTGGCCGATGGCGAAGCGATCGGCCTGTGCGGCCTGATCAAGCGCGAGACCCTCGACGATGTCGACATCGGTTTCGCGTTCCTGCCGGCGCACACCGGTCAGGGCCATGGCTTCGAAGCTGCCAACGCGGTCGTGCAATACGCGCGCACGGTGCTGCGGCTGCCGCGCCTCGTCGCGATCGTGTCGCCGGACAATCGCGCCTCGATCCGCATGCTCGAAAAACTCGGCTTGCAGTATCAGAAAACCTTCAAGATGAGCGCGGATGCGCCGGATACCGCGTTGTTCGCCTGCGAGCTGACCTGACTGCGCAGTCAGCTCTCGAACAGCCGCCCGATCAAGGCCGTGGCAAGCATCGCCAGCGCGCTCCAGCCGACCACGCGCAGCGCACCGCGCACGGGCGCAGCGCCGCCGGCGCGTGCCGCCGCGGCGCCGAGCACGGCGAGCGCGAACAGCGAGGCCGCCATCACCACCACGGCAAGGCCGTCGAGCGGCGCCAACGCGGTGAGCGCCAGCGGCAGCAGCGAACCGCTCGCGAAGGCCACGGCGGATGCAGCGGCCGCTTGAAACGGACGCGCGCGCAGCGCCGGCGTGATGCCGAGCTCGTCGCGCGCGTGCGCGGCGAGCGCATCGTGCGCCGTCAACTGTTCGGCGACGCGCGCGGCCAGCGCCGCGTCCAGACCACGCTTGATATAGATACCGGTGAGTTCGTGCAGCTCGCCTTCGGGATAGGTATCGAGTTCGCGGCGTTCGAGGGCGAGGTCGGCCTTTTCCGCATCGGCCTGCGAACTCACCGAGACGAATTCGCCCGAGGCCATCGACAGCGCCCCGCCGACCAGACCAGCCAGCCCCGCCAGCAGGATGGCCGGACGCTGCGCGCCGGAAGCAGCCACGCCGATGATCAGGCTGGCGGTCGAAACGATGCCGTCGTTGGCGCCGAGCACGGCGGCGCGCAGCCAGCCGATGCGGTCGGAGCGATGCACTTCACCGTGATAAGCCGTGCGCATGGATCAATCCGCCCCGCGATGCACCGTGACCACAGCCAGGAAGAATGCGAACTGAACCCGCTGTTGAACGATAATGCCGGCATGCAGCGCGCACCGGCTACTGCTGGCCGCCCGCGTTACCCGCTCTTTGCGCGATGTGAACACGCGTCATCGTAGCATTGCCCACTTTTCGTACACTCCACCGCCGATGCCGCCCCGACCGAACCCGACCCGCCTGCCCTTCTTCGCCTGTCTGTTCTGCCTCGTCTTCGCCGCGCCCTCCTTTGCGGCGGCGCCGTTCGGGCTGAAGGACGTCGATGCGCTCGCGAAGCAGCGTGCGGCCGATTCCTTCAAGGATCCCGGCAGCAATCTGCCCGGGCCGCTGAAGAATCTCGATCACGATCGCTACGAAGGCATCCATTTCAAGCGCGATGTCGCGTTGTGGAACAAGACGAAGTCGCCGTTTGCGCTGGAATTCTTCCACCAGGGCTGGGCCTTCGATCACGCGGTCGCGATGCACGAAATCATGCCGAGCGGCGTGCGCGATCTGGTGTTCGATCCGCAGCAGTTCGACTACGCGGCGGCCAAGCTCGATCCGGCGACGGCGCAGGGTCTCGGCTACGCCGGCTTTCGCGCGGAGACGGCGCTCAATCTGCCGGCCTATCGCGACGAGTTCATTTCGTTTCTCGGCGCGAGCTATTTCCGCGCGCTCGGCAAGGGCCAGCTGTACGGCATTTCCGCACGCGGACTGGCAATCGACACGGCGCAGGCGTCGGGCGAGGAATTCCCGCGCTTCGTCGAGTTCTGGGTCGAGCGTCCGAAGGCGAATGCGCAGCAGCTGGTCGTGTACGGCCTGCTCGATTCGCCGCGCGCGACCGGCGCCTATCGCTTCGCGATCACGCCCGGCATCGAGACGATCGTCGAGGTGAACGCGCACATCTATCTGCGCGACAAGATCGACAAGCTCGGCCTCGCGCCGCTCACCAGCATGTTCTTTCACGGTCCCAACGAACGCCCGGTCGAAGGCGACTTCCGGCCGCAGGTGCACGATTCCGACGGTCTGTCGATCCAGTCCGCCAGCGGCGAATGGATCTGGCGGCCGCTGCTGAATCCGAAGCGCCTGCTGGTCACCTCGTTCGCGCAGACCGATCCGCGCGGCTTCGGACTGATGCAGCGCGCACGCGACTTTGCCCGCTACGAAGATCTGCACACGCGCTACGACCTGCATCCGAGCGCATGGGTCGAGCCGCTCGGCAGCTGGGGCAAGGGGCGCGTCGAACTGGTGATGATTCCGGCACCGGACGAAACCAACGACAACATCGTCGCCTACTGGGTGCCGGATCAGCTGCCGCCGGCGCAGCAGCCGATCGATCTGTCCTATCGCGTGCACTGGCAGAAGGACATCGAAACGCAGCCTTCGCTCGCACGCGTGGTGCAGACGCGGCGCGGCAAGAGCTACACGCGCAATCCGGACAATTCGATCGGCTTCGTGATCGATTTCGTCGGCCCGCTCGGTACGCCCGGTGCCGATGTCGACGCGGCCGCCAGTGCCGATGCGAATGCGCAGATCCTGGAGCAGAGCGTGCAACCGAATGCCAACGGCGACGGCTGGCGCCTGACCCTGCGCCTGCATCGCGTCGACGATGCCAAGCCGGTTGAACTGCGCGCCTTCCTGCGCAGCGGCGAAACGGTCTCGGAAACATGGAGCTACGCGCTCCCGCCGGGTTGACGCGGCGCGCATCCGCTGCGGCGGATCTGTGCGACCGCTATCTGGACCGTCTCGGCCTCGGCGCCGAACGACGGCAGCCGCTGCTGGATCAATGCGCAGCGGCGGGTGAAGATCCGGCGACCGCGATGGCGAAACTGCATGCAGCACTCGCCGCTCGCACCACGCCGAGCGAGAACCCGGCGCAGGATTCGCTCACCGCGCGTCTCGAACTTGCCGGTGTGGATGCGATCGTCGACGACGATCCGCGTCGCGGTCTGCGTCTGCTCTCGGCGCCGCCGCTGCATCGTGCCTCGATGTCGCCCGGCATCTGGCCGCCGCCGGGCGTGTTTCCGTTGCTGCCGTGGCTGCGCCGGCGCAAGCCCGGCACGCCCGCGCGCGCCGATGTCGTCGTTCCCGAAGCCGGCGACTGGCATCGCGCTGCTGCGATCCGGCGCATCCTGCTGCTCGGCATGGTGCTGGTGCAGTCGTACTTCGCGACCAGCGCGATGGTCGGCGTGCTGCCGTATCACGGCACGCAGCCGATGGAGATCGCGGTGCTGGTGCTGTTCGCGATCCTGATCTGCTGGGTCTCGGCCGGTTTCTGGACGGCACTCGCCGGCTTCGTCCTGCTCGTGCGCGGTCACGATCGCTACGCGATTTCGGCCAAGGGTCTGGCGCATACCGCGATCCCGCCGGATGCGCGCACCGCGATCGTGATGCCGATCTGCAACGAGAATGTCGCGCGCGTTTTCGCCGGCCTGCGCGCGACGTATGCCTCGCTCGCGCAGAGCGGCGAGATCGACCGCTTCGACTTCTTCGTGCTGAGCGACAGCAGCGACGCCGACATCCGCGTGGCCGAGCGCGAAGCCTGGCTCGATCTCTGCCGCGCGGTCGGCTTCGGCCATGTGTTCTATCGCCGCCGCCAGCATCGCATCAAGCGCAAGAGCGGCAACATCGCCGACTTCTGCCGGCGCTGGGGCCGCGACTACCGCTACATGGTGGTGCTCGACGCCGACAGCGTGATGGGCGGACATTGCCTGGTCGAACTGGTGCGCCTGATGCAGGCCAATCCGAACGCCGGCATCATCCAGACCGCGCCGCGCGCGGCCGGGCGCGAAACCTTGTACTCGCGCATCCAGCAATTCGCCACGCGCGTGTACGGTCCGCTGTTCGTCACCGGCCTGCATTTCTGGCAGCTCGGCGAATCACACTACTGGGGCCACAACGCGATCATCCGCGTCGCGCCCTTCATGCAGCATTGCGCGCTCGGGCGCCTGCCCGGCAGCGGCTCGCTTTCCGGCGAAATCCTTTCGCACGATTTCGTCGAGGCCGCACTGATGCGTCGCGCCGGCTGGGCGGTGTGGATCGCCTACGACCTTTCCGGCAGCTACGAGGAAATGCCGCCGAACCTGCTCGACGAACTCAAGCGCGACCGCCGCTGGTGCCAGGGCAACCTGATCAACTCGCGCCTGTTCTTCGCGCAAGGCCTGCATCCGGCGCATCGTGCGGTGTTCGTCACCGGCGTGATGGCTTATCTGTCGGCGCCGTTGTGGTTTCTGTTCCTGGTGCTGTCGACCGTGCTGCTGGCGGTGCATACCTTGTCCGAACCGACGTATTTCACCGCGCCGAATCAGCTTTTTCCGCTGTGGCCGGAATGGCATCCGGGACGCGCGATCGAATTGTTCGGCGCGACCGCGACCTTGCTGTTCCTGCCGAAGATTCTCAGCATCGTGCTGATCGCGCTGAAGGATGCGAAGCCGTTCGGCGGCGTGTTCCGCCTGACGGCGAGTCTGCTCGTCGAGATCGTCTTCTCGGCCCTGCTCGCGCCGATCCGCATGCTGTTCCACACCAAGTTCATTGCCGCGGCGATGGTCGGCTGGGCGGTCGGCTGGAAATCGCCGCCGCGCGAAGACGCCGAAACGACCTGGGGCGATGCGCTGCGCATGCACGGCAGCCAGACCGTGCTCGGCCTCGGCTGGCTCGGTCTCGTGTACTGGCTCAATCCTTCCTACCTGTGGTGGTTGATGCCGGTGGCCGGCGCGATGGCGCTGTCGATTCCGATCTCGGTGTTGTCGAGCCGCGTGTCGCTCGGTCGGCGCGCGCGCGCGGATCGATTGTTTCTGATTCCGGAAGAATCGCATCCGCCGCGCGCGCTGCGTCGCATGCGCCGTTATTTCCAGCACACGCCGCCGTCGCCGGCGTTCGTCGACGCCGTCGTCGATCCGCTGCGCAATGCGCTCGCCTGCGCGGCCGACGTCGCACGCACCGAGCATTCCGAAGCCGTCGCGCGCGCGAATGCCGAAGTGGTCGAACGCGCGCTGCGCGAAGGTCCGGAGGTTCTGTCCGAGCTCGATCGCGGAGCGCTGCTGCGCGATGCGAATGCGCTGTCGCGCCTGCACTTCGCGGTGTGGGCCTCGCAGGCCGCGCATTGGGGCTGGCTCGATGCGCCGCTCGCGCCGTCGCCGCGCCGTCGCCTCGCCAGGAATTCTCCCGCCTCGCGCGCCGATCGCCCGATCGGTGCGAACGCTGCCACGATCCCCTGACCCGAGCGCGCACGCCACCGATGAAACGACGCGATTTCCTCGCCGCCACCGCCTTCACATTCGCCCCGCTGCCGTTGCTGGCGCGCGCGCCGACGCCGCACGCGCCGCGCTTCGAGCCGAAGCAGTTCGATTACGCCGTGCTGAAAGGCCATGCGCGCGAACTCGCGGCGCAGGCCTACGTCACGCCGGTCCTGGATGTACCGAGTGTGCTGACCCAGCTCGACTGGGATCACTACCAGGCGATCCGGCCGCGCCCCGAACGCGCGCTGTGGGCCGACCAGCCGACGCAGTTCCGCGCGCAGTTCTTCCATCTCGGCATGCACTATCGGCGCGCCGTGCACATCTACGAACTCGTCGACGGCCGCGCGCACGAGATCGAATACGATGCCGCACGTTTCGATCTTTCCGGCAGCGGTGTCGACGGCAGCGCGCTGCGGCATGATCTCGGTTACGCCGGTTTTCGCGCGCATTTCCATACCGATTTCGCGCGCGACGTCGCGGTCTTTCTCGGCGCGAGTTATTTCCGCGCGGTCGGCGGCAGCGGCCAGTACGGCATGTCGGCGCGCGGCCTCGCGATCGACACCGGCCTGCCGCGACCGGAAGAGTTTCCCGACTTCACCACGTTCTGGCTGGAACGCCCGAAACCGGGCTCGGATACCTTGACCGTCTACGCGCTGCTCGATTCACCGAGCATTGCCGGCGCCTATCGTTTCGACATCACGCCGGGCGAGCCGCTGGCGATGCGCGTCGATGCCGCGCTGTATCCGCGCACGACGATCGAGCGCTTCGGCATCGCGCCGCTGACCAGCATGTTCCTGTGCAGTTCCAGCGACCGCCGCGTCGGCGACGACTGGCGCCCGCAGATCCACGACAACGACGGCCTCGCGCTGTGGACCGGCGCCGGCGAATGGATCTGGCGGCCGCTGGTCAATCCGGCCGACGTGCATGTCAATTCATTCGCCGACGAGAACCCGCGCGGCTTCGGGCTGCTGCAGCGCGACCGCAACTTCGACCATTACCAGGACGACGGCGTGTTCTACGAGAAACGCCCGAGCCTGTGGATCGAACCCTTGTCCGGCTGGGGCAAGGGCGCGGTGCAACTGGTCGAGCTGCCGGCACCGGACGAGACGCGCGACAACATCGTCGCGTACTGGAATCCGGCCGAGAAACCGCAAGCCGGCCAGGAGCTGCTGTATTCCTATCGCATGTACTGGGGCGAGAAGATGCCGGCGACGCCGCCGCTCGCGAGCGTGCACACGACCTGGACCGGCATCGGTGGTCCGCCCGGCGTGACGCGCGATCATTTTTCCTGGCGCTTCGTGATCGACTTCGCCGGCGGCGAACTTGCAAAGCTCGCGCGCGACGCGAAGATCGAACCGGTCATCTCGATTTCGCGCGGCAAGACCGAGATCGTTTCCGCGCGTCCGCTCGATTCGATCCACGGCTGGCGCGCGATGTTCGACGTGGTGCCGGACGAGCGACCCGAGCCGATCGATCTGCGTCTGTTCCTGCGCGATGCGCAAGGGCGCGCGCTGAGCGAGACGTGGATTTATCAGTGGACGCCGCCGCATCGAAGTTGATGCGGCGCGAAGTTTCACATCGATTTTTCTAGGGAGTGAGCGCTTCGCCGGATTGTCCGGTGACTGCGGGCGATGCTGCCGATGAGGTCGACTGCAGCGCCGCCGGCGCCAATCCATAGCGCTGATTGAGGTAGGCCCAGCTCGGCCACAGCGCATGCGCCAGGGCGACGTTGGCGAGCACCGGATCGAGCGCCACTGGCGTGATCTGCTCGCCCTCGACTTGGTAGCGATACTGGGTAGGCGGTTGCTCCGGCTGCAACACCAGCAGTTGGTCGTTGTGCAGGTAACCGAAATTGTCGCCGTACTGCATGATCGCGCGCTCGGGCTGGCGTTGGGTGAGATCGGCGCCGAGCATCGGGTGCACGCTGCTGATGCCGATCAGCGACAGCAGGGTCGGCGGCAGGTCGATCTGGCTGACCACGTGTTCGTCGCGCTGCACCGGCACGCCGGCTCCGAGCAGCAGCGCCGGAATATGGAAGTGCCGCACCGGCACCAGGCTGGCTCCGAATACGCGCGAATCGTGGTCGGCGATGATCAGGAACACGGTGTGATCCCAGTACGGCGACTGTTTCGCACGTTCGAAGAAGCGCCCGATCGACCAGTCCGCATAACGCACGCTGTTTTCCACGCTGGCGGCGGGTTGCGTCGGCTCGATGCGGCCGGCCGGATATTCCCACGGCGTGTGGGTGGACACGGTGAAGGCCAGGGTGAAGTTCGGCTTGTCGCCGTCCTGCATCAGCTGATGATGCAGCTCATCGAACATGTCCTCGTCGCAGGCGCCCCACGAGCCGACGAAGGTCGGCTTCTTCGCGAACTTCGGCTGATCGATCACTTCGTCGAAACCATTGCCGAGGAAGAAACCTTTCATGTTGTCGAAGTGCGCTTCACCTCCGTAGATGAAGCGCGAGTGGTAGCCGAACTCGCCGAGCAGGCCGGCGAGGGTGAAAAAACCCTGCTGGCTGCGCGGCAGTTTCAACACCGATTCGGCCGGGGTCGGCAGGAATCCGGTGTTCACCGCTTCAAGTCCACGCACCGAACGCGTGCCGGTGGCGTAGGTGCGCGCGAGCAGCCAGCCCTGCTTGCCGAGCGCGTCCAGTTCCGGCGTGAGGTCGGCGCCGCCGAGGCTGCCGACATACTGCGCGCCGAGGCTCTCTTCCAGAACGATCACCAGGTTCAACGGCCGCGCCGGTTTCGCCGACGCCTGCTGGCGATGCATGCTCGGCGAGCGCGGATCGAGCGGCGCACCTTCCAGATCGGCCGCCGCGCGCACCAGGCTTTGCATCTGCGCTTCGGGCAGCTTGCCGTATACCGCCGCTGCCGAACGCTCGCTGGCCATGCCGCGCAGCGCATTGGCGACGCTGTAGAGCGAATTCAGCGGCAGCGAATTGATCATGCTGTCGCTGCTGAAAGCGACCTGCGCCGCATTCAGCGGCCGATGTTCGAGGCTGCCGCGCGCACTCAGCAGTAGCACAACGAAGGCTGCCGCACTGAACAGCGGACGCAGCCACAGTTTCAGTTTCGCATCGAGGTGACGTGTCGGCAGCAGGCGGAATCCGATCCAGCCGAGCACGCCTATCCCGATCACGCCCACCACCAGCAGGCCCTTGTAGCCGTGCCAGAGCATCAAGGAGATTTCCTGCGGACTGTTGAGATATTCGACGTAGAGCCGGTTCGGCCGCGTGTCGTATTCGTTGATGAACTGCGGCGTGGAAATTTCCAGCAGCACGAAGAGCAACCACCAGACCCGATACCACCACGCGCTCAAACGTGTCGGCCACGCTCGATGCCCCAGCCACGGCGACAACAGCAGCGGCCACGCTGCCACCATCGCGAGCAGACTGAGATCGATGCGCCATCCGCTCAGCACGATCGGCCACAGTCCGCCGGCATCGTGCACCCGCGGCCATTGCCAGAAGCACAGGCCGAGGCGGCTCGCAGTGAGAAACAGCAGCGTTGCGAGCACGAAGCGCCAGGTCAGATATCGCACGGAGCTATTCCCGAAGAAGAAGACGAAGAGGCCGCGCGGGCGCGACGAAGTGAGCCGCTGCAGCGGTACGCAGCTGCAATGGCATCTGTGGATGGCGTCGCACCTGACGCTGGGCAGGCAGAGCTTTGACGAATGGTCCCCGATGCCGCCGCGAGCGCGGGCCGACGGCAGGCGTTGCAGAGTACGTTCGCTTTCCCTGACAGGCAAACACGCAAATCCGCGGGGACAACACACCGGACGAAAACGATCGCGTTTCACGTCGCGGAATGGCTGAGGTTTACCACGTCCGGTTTGCGCGCCGGACGACTTCGCCGGTCGCGCGGACCGTACACGAATGGCTCTACGCAATGGCCGCCATGCCCTCCACAGCCGCCAGCGATATCGTGCGCGATCGGACCGATCAGGATCACCAACGCGCTCCCCTTGACAGCCTCCGCGTGTTACGTGTTAGATTACTTGTAACATCTATGACGCGCCCGTCCGCCAAAGCCCCTTCCGCCTCCGCGCGCAGCCAGCGCGCGTTTCGCGAGCGCATGCGCGAGAAAGGGTTGGTGCCGCGCCAGGTCTTCATCCGGCCACATCATCGCGAGATCCTCGCGACCCTCGAACTCGCCCTGCGCGAGACCGTGCTTCCCGACCGCTACCGCCACCTGGAGGCGTATTCCGCCATGACCCAACCCTGGACCACCCTCGCCTTGCACGAAGCGCTCGCCGAACACGTCGAGCGCGAACGCCTGCCGTTTCATCTGAGTCTCGAGCGCGGGTCCGATCCGACCATCGCGATCTCGCTGCCCGATCACGGCGACCTGATCATCCACTTGATGGCATCCGGCGAGCAGCTGTTCGCCTCGACGCCGTTGTGCGTCGGCTCGCAGGTGGCCGATCGCGTCGCGTTCAACGATGCCTGCCTGCGCCTCAATCCGCTCAATCCGCTGTCGAACATCGGCCTGCAGAATTTCAACGGCGAGGATGTGTACGTCGTGTTCGGCGAGCTCTCCACGCGCTCGCCGCTGGCGAACATCGTCGAGGAAATCGATGTGCTCGCGCGCAATACACTGCAGGCCGCCGAAGCGCTGCGTCCGTACATGAGCGAGCGTGGGTGATTGCCGACACCGCGGATCGCGTCGTCCGTGATCGCGAAGATCAAGCAGCGGCCATGCGTGGTCGCACCTTCAAATTCAAAGCCTCGAGGTTCACATGAGCATCCTTGCAAAGATCCTGACCCTGTTCCGCGGCACCGCGACCGAAGCCGGCCAGGCGATCGTCGACAGAAACGCGACGCGCATCCTCGACCAGGAAATCCGCGACGCACAGACCGACAGCCTGCGTGCGAAGGAAGACCTGACCAAGATGATGGCACAGCAGAAACTGGCCGCCGACAAGCTCGACGCCAAGCGCGCCAAGAAAGCCGAATATGAAAGCCATATCGGCCGCCTGCTCGGACAGGGCGATCAGACGCTGGCGCGCGACGTCGCCGGCAAGGTGGCGCAGCTCGAAGGCGAGATCGCCGCGGAAGAAAAATCGCAGGGCAGCGTCGTCGCCGCGGTGCAGAAACTGCACGCCTCGATCAAGACCGCCGACCGCCGCATCGAGAGTCTGCAACAGCAGGTCGATCAGGTGAAGGCGAACGAGAGCGTGCTGCGCGCGCAATCGGCCATCTCGGCGCGCGGCAGCGGTCAGAACGCGAAGCTGCGCACCGCGCTCGATTCGCTCGATCGAGTGAAGACGCGCCAGGCCGAACAGGCCGCGCAGATCGAAGCGGCGGATACGCTCGCGCTTTCCGATGGCGACGGCGATCTCGAACAGCGCCTCGCCGCGGCAGGCGTCGTATCCGGACAGGTCAGCGCTGATGCGGTGCTCGCGCGTTTCCAGACGACGACGGTCACCCAGGTGCCGCGCGAACAACTGGATGCGCCGAAGGCAGCAGCCTCGCCGCTGCCGGAAGCGGCGGAGCGCAACAAGGTTTGATGATGCCCGCCGCACGAACACTTCGCTGCACGCTGATGATCGGAAATCCGCTTCCTCTCGTTTGCATGTCCAGCCATCGAATCAAGACCCTGGAAACTTTGAAATGAACTGGTTCGAACGCGCGACCAAGACCACGCCGGCCGGCGATGCAAAGCGCTTTCCGCTCGGCGCGCGCCTGAAGGGCGCCGTGCTGATCGATGCGATGCCGTTCAAGCTCGCCGGCGATGCGTATGCGATCGAGATTCCGCAAGGTCCGCAGATCATCGAGGCGATCGGTGTGATCGATCTCGGCGAGGGTTCCTTTCTGCACCGGCTCTATCTGACCGATGACGCCTTCCTGCAGATTCCGACGACCGGCGCCGTCGACGACGCCAACAGCGTCGGCGACATCGCGTTGTTCGTGTACGTCGATGCGGTCAATCCGGCGAACCAGGCGGCCTTCCGCAACTGGCTCGAACCCGGCTCGCTGCTCGGCGCGTCCACCTACAAGGTCGGCGAATACGACTATCGGCGCGTCTGGGGCGAAGGTGCGGACGTGCGCTGGACACCGCCGGTCGCGTTCGACGAAGACGTCTACAAGAGTTCGCCGACGACCAAGGAATACGACCTCTCGCTGTACTCGATGCTGTACGAGCGCGAAGTCGACGCTGCCGATCGCAACGAATTGCTGCTGGTCGCGGCGGAGGATTCCGGACCGAACGACTACTGCATCAGCCTCGCGCTCGGCGTGCCGTTGACGCTGGCGGATTTTGAAATCACCTGAGCATTCGCAGCCCTCGTGCTGCGTTCGCAACGGGCATGGATGCCGACCGATGACCTGCCAGGAATGGCTTTGAACGACCTGCTGTCTGGACGAGGAAAACCCTATGCCCACCGTCGCCCCTTCACTTTCCACCCTGCCGGATTTCCTCGCCTACTTCGCGCTCGCGGTCGTGCTGGCAGTGATGTTCCTGGTCATCTATGTATGGATCACGCCGCATCGCGAGCTCGCCCTGATCCGCGCCGACAAGTCGTCGGCTGCGATCTCGTTCGGCGGCGCCTTTCTCGGCTTCGTGATTCCGCTCGCCTCGGCGATCTCGCACTCCGTCGGTCTGATGGATTGCGCGGTGTGGGGCGTGGTCGCCCTCGTCGTGCAGGCGCTCACCTTCTTCGCGGTACGTCTGCTGCTGCCCGATCTGCCGGCACGCATCGAACGTGACGAGCGCGCCGCCGGCATTCTGGTCGCCGCCTTGTCGATCGGCGTCGGCATTCTCAATGCTGCCTGCATGACCTACTGAGTGTGTCGCGCGCGGCTTTGCCGCTGCGTCACCGAGCTGCCCGCCTGGATTGCGCCACGGACGGCTATCGAGAAGAGGATTGAAACAATGAAACGTTCCCGCCAACTCGCCCTGCTCGCGATTGCGCAGACGCCGTGGCTGCTGGTCGGCTGCGACGATCAGCAGCCGCAGCAACTGACCCGGCAGGGTTTCTACACCAGTGTCGAAGCCTGCGAACACGACGGCAACAGCGCCGAGATGTGCCAGCGTGCCTCGCAGTCGGCAAACACCGCAGGCACCGCCGCAGCGCCGCGCTACAAGAGCAAGGCCGAATGCATCGCCGAGTACGGCGATCTGTGTTCCGAGCGCGAGCACGAGAGCGGCATCTGGGGGCCACTGATGACCGGCTTCATGATTTCGCAGATGCTGTCGCCTGGACGCGCGCCGATCTATCTCGACTCCAACCCGATCTATCGCACGCGCAGCGGCCAGTACACCGAGATGTACCGCGACCGCGGCGTCGGCGGCGTCGGTGCCGGCACGATGCGCCCGGTCGACATCGCACCCAACCGTGCGGTGACGATGTCGCGCTCCGGCTTCGGGTCCAGCTCGGCCGCGCGCAGCGGCTGGGGCGGCAGTTCGCGCGGCGGTTGATGCGCGTCGCTGCGAACTGATTTCGCTTGAAAGGCGCCACTCGCTGCGTGCTTTGAGTTCGTAGCGAGTCGCGCCGTCCCGACGTCAATCCGTTCGATCCGAGTATCCATCCATGCGCCGCATCGCGATCACCGAACGCACCGACTGGAAGCAGACCGCCGACCGACTCGGCTTTCACTTCCACACCATCGACGGCGAACCCTACTGGGACGAGCGCGCGTATTACGCGTTCACGCTGGAGCAGATCGAGCGCGACATCGAAACGCCGACCGGCGAGCTGCACGAGATGGCGATGGATCTGGTCGCCGACGTCGTGCGCGACGAGGCCCTGCTGCGCCGGCTCGCGATTCCCGAGGCGTACTGGGAATGGATCGCGCGCAGCTGGCGCGAGGCATCGCCGCATCTGTACGGCCGCATGGATTTCGCCTACGACGGCAACGGCGCGGCAAAACTCTACGAACTCAACTACGACACGCCGACCTCACTCTACGAAGCCGCGTTCTTCCAGTGGCTGTGGCTGGAAGAACAGCGCGAACGCGGCGTATTGCCGAAGAGCGCGGACCAGTACAACCTGATCCAGGAAAGCCTGATCGAAGCCTTCGGCACAATCGCCAAGCGGCTGCCGCGACCCTTGTATTTTTCCGCGGTGCGCGACTCGCTCGAAGACCAGGGCACCATCGCCTACCTCGCCGACTGTGCCGAACAGGCCGGTGTAGCCACGCGCAAGATCGCGATCGAGGACATCGGCCTCAGCAAGGACGGTCGCTACACCGACCTCGACGACAACGTCGTCGAAGCGATGTTCAAGCTGTACCCGCTCGAATTCATGTTCGTCGAGGAATTCGGCGCAGCGTTGCCGGCCTCGCGCTGTCTGTTGATCGAGCCACCGTGGAAAGCGGTGCTCAGCAACAAGGGCATCCTGCCCCTGCTGTGGGAGCGCCACCGCGACCATCCGAATCTGTTGCCGGCGTTCTTCGAAAACGATGCAGCGGGGAGGCCCGGCAACGATGCATTGCCCGCCGGCTGGGTGCGCAAGCCGCTGTTCTCGCGCGAAGGCGCGAACATCGAATTGCGCACGCCGAGCGGCGAGACGCTGCGTTCGGACGGTCCGTACGCGGATGCCCCAACGATTCGCCAGGCCTTCCATCCTTTGCCCAAATTCGACGGCGGCTATCCCCTGGTCGGAAGCTGGGTCGTCGCCGATCGTCCCTGCGGTCTCGGCGTGCGCGAGGATGCATCGCTGATCACGCAGGACACGTCGCGCTTCGTGCCGCACGCGATCATCTGATCGCGACTGCGCGGCACCTTCGGAACAGCGCGCGATGATGCGCGCGTGCTTCGCATCGCCGAGCGTGTCGAACACGCAGCGAACCTCACCGCCGCTGCAACGATCCGTGCTCGCACCTGCTCGACGTCGCCGCCATTTCTGCACACCGCCCGCATTGCCGAGTTTCTAGACTGCGCTCGACGGCCTGCACGAGCGACTGCGCGATGCACGTCGGCCTCGCCGTCGCAGCGCTCAACTTCCGGGGCACTATCCGATGTCGGCCAACACTTCTCGCACCCGTCTTCTCCTGCGCGCAATCGTGTTCGGCGGCCTTGCCGGCGCAATCATCGAAATGGTTTTCGTGCTGCCGATCCAGGCCATGCTGGGCACGAGTCCGGTGGCCGTGTTCCAGTTCATCGCGATGGGCGTACTCGGCAAGGCGGCGTTCGCTGGCGGCGCGGCGACGGTGGCGCTCGGCATCTTCCTGCATGGGCTGATCTCGCTGATCGCTGCGGGCGTGTTCCTGTTCGCTGCATTGCGCTGGCGCATTGCGAGATCGCATCCGGCAATCAGCGGAATGCTGTTCGGAATCGCGGCCTACGTGGTCATGACCTACATGGTGCTGCCGCTGACGCCGATCGGGTTCATGCCGCCGAACTCGATCCTGCTGGTGGCGCTCAGCATCGGGGTGCATATCTTCGCGTTCGGTCTGCCGATCGCGCTGGTCGTCGCGTCGCGCCGATACGGGATCGGCGCGTTGCCGTGAATGCATGAGGCGTTTCGGAACGCCTGATTGATGTAATAGCGGGCCCATTTGTCATAGGAAGCGATCGCCAACGCCTCGCTCGCATTCACGCCTGCCGCGATCGGCGATACCGCGCGCGATCATCCCGCCGACCTCGCATCATTCGCCGACCGCAGACGTCCTGCCGACCGATTCTGCCCGCCGCGCATGCGCGTACACGGACTGATCGACGATTGCGCGCTGCGCCGCGCGTTCACTCTGCGCGAGCGTTGTCTCGCCTGCGGCCGCGCCTTGATTCGTTCGAGCCGATGCCGAAGGCGGACACGCGATGGAAGCGATCGTGCAGCGCGCAGCCTGCTCGTTGCGCGCCAGCGTCGTCTCACCCGGAAAGTCTTGTTGAATGCTCCGGACTGTCGATGCAGCGTCGCGATAATCCGGCGCGTTCACGATCGCGAGCTGAGCAGCACGCTCGTTGTGAATCAGCGCAGCCTCGTTCGACGGCGTTGCCGCGGATGCAGCCACACTCAGGAACAACGCCGCGCTCAATCCTGACACGACGGAAATAAGACTCGATTTTTGTTTGCGGGAAATCATCTCAATCACCTTGATCAAAGGCGCGCAGACGTCGAGCGACGCTGCTGACGCCGGAAGTTTTTTGTGGAGGTTCGTGTTGCTTGCACGCAGTCGCGCATCGCATTGGCGACGCTGCGCGATCTTTCAGGCAGCGCCCTTGCCGAAAACCCCGTAGCGCGCCGCGGGCTGCACGAGCGACAGATTCGGTGTCAGCGTGCGGCGTGCGTTCTCGAAGGCGTTCCAGTCGGCGGCATCGGGCAGCGAAGGAATCGTCACGCGTTCGCCGAGATCGAGCCCGGCCAACGCGGCGTCGACCATGTCCTCGGTGGACATCACGATCTGCTGCGGCAGATTGCCGACGCCGTCGATGATGTTCCAGAAATCGGTGGCGGTGGCGCCGGGCAGCACGGCCTGCACGCGGATGTGCTTGTCCGCCAGTTCGTGATTGAGCGATTCGCTCAAGGTCAGCACGTAGGCTTTGCTCGCACCGTAGACGCCGTTGAGGAGTTCCGGCGCGATGCCGGCGATCGAGGCGATGTTGATGATGGTGCCGCCACCGCGCGCGACGAGCTTTGGCACCACGGCGTAAGTGAGCCGGGTCAGCGCGACGATATTGAGATCGATCAGCGCCGCCATCGCCTCGATGTCGGAGTCGAGCAACTTGCTCGCCGCACCGACGCCGGCGTTGTTGACCAGCGCGATGATCTCGCCATCGCTGCGCAGGACGGCTTCGACCTTGCCCAGATCCTCGGCGTTATTGAGATCCGCGACGATCGTGCGCACCGAGCGACCGCTGTCGTTCGCGATGCGCCGGGCGACCTCGCCGAGTTTGTCGGCGCTGCGTGCGACCAGAATCAAATCGTAGCCGCGCCGCGCGAGCCGGTCGGCGTAGACCGCGCCGATGCCGCCGGAAGCGCCCGTGATCAGTGCGGTGCCCTTGCTCGCGCCGGCGTTGTTGTCGAGCGTGTTGCTCATGACCTGTCTCCGAAAGGCGCCGACGCAGTGCCGGCGCTCGCCTCCTGTTGTATAGTCGGCACCGATGACTTAAATGTCATGCTTCCGTCTTTTCAGGACGTCCTACCATGCGTCATATCGGTTTCGTGATCTTCCCCGGCTTCCAGATCATGAGTCTGACCGCCGCCTCGGTTTTCGAATTCGCCAACCTCAATGCCGGCGAGGCGGTCTACGACATCCGCCTGTTGTCGGAAACCGGCGGACCGGTGCGCAGTTCGATCGGCGTCAGTGTTGAAACCGAGCCGCTGCGCAGTCCGGCCTTCGATACGCTGCTCGTCGGCGGCGGTACCGGCGTCCCGCCGAGCATGCCGGGCCTGCTCGCGTTCGTGCGCGAGGCGCAGACGCAGTCGCGACGCCTCGCGGCGATCTGCACCGGCGCCTTCGTCTTCGCCGAGGCCGGCATTCTTGCCGGCCGGCGCACGACCACGCATTGGCAGTTCGCGCGCGAACTGCGCCAACGCTATCCCGAGGTGAAGGTCGAAGAAGACCGCATCTTCATCGTCGATGGTGCGCTGTGGACTTCGGCCGGCATGAGCGCCGGCGTCGATCTCGCGCTCGCGATGGTCGAGAACGACCTCGGCGTCGATCTCGCGCGCAAGGTCGCCAAGCAACTTGTGGTGTATCACCGCCGCGCCGGCGGCCAGTCGCAGTTCTCTGCATTGCTCGAACTCGAACCCAAGTCCGACCGCATCCAGGGCGCGCTGTCGTATGCAAAAAACAATCTGCGCGCGTCGTTGTCGGTCGACCAGCTCGCGCGCGCGGCCAACCTCAGCCCGCGCCAGTTCAGCCGTGCGTTCCGCGCGGAGACCGGTCAGTCACCGGCCAAGGCGGTCGAGCACCTGCGCGTCGAAGCCGCGCGCCTGATGATGGAACAGACCGCGCATCCTATCGAAATGGTCGCGCGCGAAACCGGCTTCGCCGATCCCGAACGCATGCGCCGCTCGTTCATTCGCGCGTTCGCGCAACCGCCGCAGGTGATCCGGCGCAATGCGCGTGGGCAGAAGCGCGGAAATGAAATGGACGTCTAGATGGCCGCTCGTTATTCAATGCGCTGGGCCTCGTCGAAGGTGACAGCAGAGGCGAGGCCTGGTGAATGCCGATAAATTTGCGCATCACCGAGGCATTCCGCTTCACGCGAGAATGCCACGGATGCAACATGCGCAAGCCGCAAGGCGCGACTGAGCCGCTTCCCACGTCGAGCTGAAGCGCGGCTTGCGCCTGCGCGCGGCGTTCAGTGGCGCTGCGCGCAATGCTCCTCATGATCGTCGGGGTAATGTGGCCGCCGGCCGCATCGGAGAAAACCCATGACGACCCCGCACGATCTCGCCGACAAATTCTGGAAAACCCTGAAATCCGAACGCACGATGATGCTCGGACTCGATGGCCGCGAGGACGGACATACGCGGCCGATGACCGCGCAGTTCGAGGATGACCGCAGTCCGCTGTGGTTCTTCACCTCGAAAGACAACGCCCTGGTGCAGAACCTTGGCGACGGTCGCGCCATCGCGACCTTCACGGCGAAAGGCCACGACCTGTTCGCCAGCGTGCACGGGCGCCTCAGTGTCGACAACGACCGCGCCACGATCGACCGCCTGTGGAATGCGTTCGTCGCCGCCTGGTACGAGGGTGGCAAAGATGATCCGAAGCTCGCGCTGCTGCGGCTCGATGCGGACAAGGCGCAGGTCTGGCTCAACGGATCGAGTCTGATCGCCGGCGTGAAGCTGCTGCTCGGCTCCGATCCGAAAGAAGACTACAAGGACAAGGTTGCACAAGTGGATTTGCGCTGAGAGCACGCAAGACGCGCCGCCGAACGGCGGCGACGTCGCGGGGAATGCGCGCGCCGCCTGCGTGCGCGCGCTTGAAATCAGTACCACGCCAAACCAGCAATAGTTGCTTGCATCCGGCGTGGTCGATGCGCCGAACCCTGCCCGCGCACGCCCGGATAATTCCTATTGTCGCTGTCAGGCACCCCCGCGCCGCAGCGTATTGAAAGGTGAGCGTCGACAGGTCGTTCAACGCATCGCCGCAGGCGCTGCGCGCACGCTGGCTGCCGAACCGTTTCAAGATCCGGTCCACCGGCACGCACCCATTACCTGTCCTTTTCGAAGGAGATTGTCATGGGTTTTCGCATCTGCTTTCCGCTGTTGGTGACCGGGCGCTTCCGGCGCTGGTTCTGCATCGACATTCCGGTTGCGTGGGATCCGTTCTGGCGCATTCCCGATCCGGGGCCGCAGTTCCAGGTCGACGGAAAAACCCCGCTCTGGGCCCAGGACGCGATGGCGCTGGCGAGCGTGCGCGCGCTGATTCCAGGTGTGAGCAAGGAGGTCGCACGACATCTGGAGGTCGCATCGAGAGGGATGCTGGAATCAATCGAGAAACAGCTGCCGGAAGGCGCCAAGACGAGCTTCACGAAGCAGGCGCGTGCGAAGACGCGCTAGTCGACGCCCGAGAAAGCGCAGCTCGCCGCGAATGCGCGAGCTTGCGCCATGCTCAGGCTGACACGATTACTTGCGCGTTTTTTCGCGCACCTTGTCGGCAAGCTCACCGGCCTTCTTCTGCGCCTTGCCGATGTTCTTTTCGGCGGTGCCTTCCAGTTGCGTGCGGGTGTCGCCGGTGACCTTGCCGATCGCTTCCTTGAGCGAGCCCTTCACCTGTTTCGCGGCGCCTTCGATGCGGTTCTTGTCCATGTCGTTCTCCTTGGAAAAAGTTACTCCGGCCGGTTGCTGCATTTCGAGATGGCCGGAAGCAAATACAGCGTGCACGCATGCGCAACGACACGACAGCGCAAAATTGGCCAGTCGCGCTAGTGCATTTGCGGCAGCTCAGCGCGTGCGCCGCGGTTTTTTTCGCGCCGTCGCAGCCCCGGATTGACCGAAGAATCCGCGCTCGCGCGCCCATACGATGGCTTCGCTGCGGCTGTGCAGATCGAGTTTCGAATACAAGGTCGCGACATGGTTGCGCACCGTATTTGGCGCCAGGCCGAGACGTGCGGCGATCTCCTTGTCGGCAAGGCCTTCGCACATCAAGCCGAGCACTTCGCGCTCGCGCGCGGTCAGATCGGCCAGACCGCTGCGCGCGGCATCCGCCAAGTTGCCGCGACGCACATTCGCGAGCTTTTCCATCAAGGTCTGACTGAACCACGACGCATCCTGCATCACCGCCTCGATCGCGCTGACCAGTTCCATTTCCGTGCGTTTGCGTTCGGTGATGTCCTGCAAGACCATCAGGTAGCAGGGTCGGTCCTGGATGCCGACCTTCTCGGCCGAGACCAGGCAATCGAGCAGCTCGCCGTCCTTCGTCTTGAGTCGATACTCCGCGTTCGACAGGCTGCCCGACTTTTCCAGCACGCGATCGAGCGTTGCGCGCCCGCGTTGCACATCGAACAGACCGACCTCCTCGATCGGCTGGTCGAGCAATTCCTCCGCCGCGTAGCCACTGGTGTGCACGAAGGCCTCGTTCACCTCGAGTACGCACAGGCGATCGGCGGTGCAGACCAGGGTCGGCACCGGCATCATGCGGAACGCTTTCGAAAAGCGTTCCTCGCTCTGGCGCAGCGAACCCTCGGCTTTGCGCCGCGGCTCCATGTCCATGAAGGTGAACAGCATGCAGGCTTCATCGCCGACTTCGAGCGGTTGCCCGGCGACGATCACCAGCTTGCTGCCGCCGCCGGGAAGCTTGAGCTCCGCCTCCATCTGCGGAATCGTCGCGCCCGCGCCGAGGCGCTCGATCGCCAGATCACGTTTCTCCGCGCGTTCCAGCACGTCGAGCTCGTACACCGAGCGATCCAGCACCTGCTCGCGCGTGTAGCCGGTCATCTCGAGAAAACCGAGATTGACCTTGATGTAGCGCAGATCGCTGAGACGGCAGATCACCGCCGGCGACGGATTGGCGCTGAAGGTGCGCTCGAAGCGTTGCTCGGCGCTGGCCCATTCGGTGAGGTCGGTGAGGATCAGCACCAGACAATCGGGTTCACCGGATGCATCGGTCAGCACCAGACTGCGCACGCGATGAACCCAGCGGATGTCTTCGTCGGCAACCGCGACGACTTCGACGACGACATCGGCGAACGACTCGCCCGCAATCACGCGATCGATCGGATAACTGCCGGCAGCGAGTTTGTGATTGTTGCGATAACGCAGCCGGAAACGCTCGCGGTACTCGGTCACGCTGGCGCCGAGCGCGGCGACCTCGTCGACACCGTGCATCTTCCGCGCGGCTTCGTTCGCCCACAGGATGGTCTGATCCGGTTCGATCAGGATCACGCCTTCGCTGAGCCCGGTGATGATCTGCTGCAGCTGATGGCGGTCGGTCTGCGCGTGCAGCGCGTTATCGATCATCGAAGCAACCCCTTTGAGGGACGACGGCGGCATGGTTGTGGCAGGCACCGGACGCACGCGCGGATGCCGCAGCATCGCTGCCGACGCACGCACGCCGCCTGAAGAAAATGCACTACGCATTCTGGTGCATATGAACGGCGACGACATCTGCCGCGCCATTCAGACTTCGGTCTCGGGGTCGCGCATTGCAGTTCGCGCGGCCGCGCCCGCTTGTCCGAACCACCGACCCGGAGTCGACCCATGAAAAGTCCGATGACTGCGACGCCGGCGCTTGCAGCCGCACCCACCATCACCGCAAAGCGGGCTCGCAACGGATTTGCCCGTCAAGGAACGCGAATGTCGCGAAAGTCTTCCAGCAAGCAGTCGCTCGGATCGCTGCACGGCGATCTGCGCAGGATCGCCGAACAGGTCCAGCGCAGCGCCCAGTTCGGCACCCTGACCGTGTGGGCGGACGACAGCGGCGAGGTCTTCGTGGCCGCGCCGGAAGTGACCGTCGACGTTCCGGCGCACTGGATTGCCGGAACCTTCGGCACCGGCATGCCGCTGCAATACATCGAGGACGATCTTCGTGCCCTGCTGCGCGAGCGCGCGAGGAACTGGATCATCGATTGAAGTCGGCGCATCGACGCCGCCGTGCGCCGCGGGCGCACCTGACAACCCGACGATCTCGCGCTCCATCGCCGTGTATTCATGCGCGCCTGCCTACGATGGCGACTGCCTTCAAGAAGCAGGAGCCGACCATGTTGCAGTCATCGCCGATGTACGCCTATCTCCCCGCCGCCGATGTCGCGCGTGCGCGCGAATTCTATGAGGGCAAGCTCGGCTTCAAGCCAGGAACGGAAGTGGCGGACGGTGTTGCCTACGAGTCCGCCGGCGGCACGGCGTGCTTTCTGTATCCGACACCGAACGCGGGAACGTCGAAGGCGAGCCAGGCGTTCTGGCAGGTCGAGGACATCGAACGCGAGGTCGCCGAGTTGAAGGCCCGTGGCGTGGCGTTCGAGGAATACGACATGCCGGGGATGAAAACGAAGAGCGGCATTGCGGATATGGGCGGTACTCGAGGTGCGTGGTTCAAGGATACGGAGGGGAACATTCTTGCGTTGATTCAGGGGGCGGGTGAGTAGGGCCAGGGGCTGACAAGAGATATTTGCGGTTGGCGTGGAGTAGGTGCTGGCTTTCATTGGTGCGTTCGGTTTTTAGGCGCTGCGCTATCTGTTCGGTGTATTGCGCGTCCGCGGCGTTTCGGTGCGTCCGCTGTTCGCGGTCGTGATCGTGGTCGCAGTCGCAGTGGGGCAGGCTCGGATTGTCGCCGCGTGTAGACACCGTCGAGACGCAGGACGACATCTTGCGTCGCGACGTACCTTCTTGAAGCGCTGCGGACAGCCGCACCGCGGTCGCAACGATGAACCTCGTCGCCATCGGCATAGCGATAGTCGTCGGTGCACACTTGGGATTCGCGCGGACAACGACGTCTTCGAGTTCGATTCCTCCGAAATTTTCTTCAGCGGATTGGATCACGACGGTTGGTTGCGCCGCCGACGGCGCCGGCGCGCACGCGCACGCCTGCACGCGTAATTCGCGCAGGACCTGCATCCTCCCTGCCGCGTTGACTTGTCGATTTGCGCCGCTCTCGTTCGACGTCTTGTGGAACACCGTGAGAACACGGCCATCCGGTCCGTCCTCACGCCGTCAACGTCAGCCATCCGAGGAGCGTCGCGCCATGAAATATTTCAGCATCTATCTTCCCGATCCGAACACGAATGCGGGCCCGCCCAACGCCGAACAGCAGGCGACGATGCAGCAGTTCGTGCAGGAAGCGGCAGCGCGCGGCGAGTTCCTCTCCGGCGGCGGATTCCTTTCGCTCGCCGAGCATGGCGCGGTCCTGCAGCGCGTCGACGGCACGACCCGCGTCGTCGACGGTCCCTACGTCGAATCGAAGGAACTGGTCGGCGGCTTCGCGCTGCTGAACTACCCATCGCGCGCAGCCGCCGTCGACGGCGCCCGACGCTTCCTCGAAGCCGCAGGCGACGGCGAATGCATGACCTACCAGATCATGGAAGGATCCCACGCCGACCCACAAAACGGGGACGGAGGTAGTTAAACGCCGTCCCGCATTCGCTCATCCGCCCGCGGCCGACCACAGCGCCGGCAGTCTGCAGAACGATTCAAGGTGCGCTCGACCATCGACCGGAAGCCTGCATCACCGAGCGCACGTTCCTGTTTCAGCGACCTGCGAATCGTCGCGAGTTCGTCGGCGCCGGTACCCGCATCGAGCCAGCGACGATAGGCCTGCGCACGCTCCGGCGGAGCATTCCCCATCGCGAGATAAAGAGGGTGTGGAGTGATGAGTGAATCGCGCGCGGCATGCGCATGCGTGTGCACGCTGGACCATCGCCACGCCTCCGGCGTCGCCACCATTGCCGCGCGAACCGGATTGAGTTCGATGTAGCGGATGACGTTGAGCAGATAGCGGCCGGATTCGACCAGACACGATTTGAAGCGTCCTTGAAACAGGGTTCCGCTGCGTCGATGCCGCGTGTTGAATGCCTGCACGTAGACCTGACCGGCCGCACGCATCACGCGCGTCACGGCTCCGCATTCGGGTGATGCGAGCAGCAGATGCAGGTGGTTGTCCATCAACACGAACGCATGCACCGAAACGCCGTGCGCGCGACACGCGTTGCGCAGCAGATATCGAAAGTAGTGCCGATCTTCGTCGTCCATGAAGATCGCGCAGCGATTCACGCCGCGCTGCGTCACGTGCAATGGAACATCCGGCAAATCGAGGCGTGGCGCACGCGGCATGGTCATCACCGTTGCGAAGGAGCCTCTGCAGCGTGCTGCGGGACTCGCGCGGATCACAGTGATGAATTCGGTGTGGTGTCGTAGGAAAATCCCGACAGCCGGCGCGCTGACGGTCTGGGCGACTTAACTACCTCCGCCCCGGTTTGTTGGCGCGCCAACGCTCGACGCTTTAACTACCTCCGTCCCCGTTTCGCCAACGGCCTCGACGCCTTAACTACCTCCGTCCCCGTTTTGTGCGTCCCCGTTTCGTGGTTGTGTGGTGGGTAGTTTCCAGTCGGCGCGGGGGAAGTGGCAGGTGTAGCCGGTCGGGAAATGCTGGAGGTAATCCTGGTGCTCGGTTTCGGCTTCCCAGAAATCGCCGGCTGCGCTCAACTCGGTCACCACCTTGCCCGGCCACAGGCCGGAGGCGTCGACGTCGGCGATTGTTTCCTGCGCAATGCGTTTCTGCTCCTCGCTGGTGTAGAAGATCGCCGATCGATAGCTCGTACCAACATCGTTGCCCTGGCGATTCTTCGTGCTCGGATCGTGGATCTGGAAGAACAGCTCGAGGATCTGCCGATAGCTGGTAATGGCCGGATCGAAAATGATCTCGATCGCTTCGGCGTGGGTGCCGTGATTGCGATACGTCGCATTCGGCACATCGCCGCCGCTGTAGCCGACGCGCGTCGAGATCACGCCGGCGTGGCGCCGGATCAAATCCTGCATGCCCCAGAAACAGCCGCCGGCCAGCACCGCACGTTCTTCGCTCATCGCACGTCCTCCACCTGGTCGAGGTAATCACCGTAGCCTTGCGCCTGCATGTCCTTGCGATGGACGAAACGCAGCGAGGCGGAGTTGATGCAGTAGCGCAAGCCGCCGCGATCCCTCGGACCATCGGTGAACACATGGCCGAGATGGCTGTCGCCATGCGTCGAACGCACTTCGGTGCGGCTCATGCCGTGGCTGTCGTCGCGCAGCTCGTTGACGTTCAAGGCCTCGATCGGCTTGGTGAAGCTCGGCCAGCCGCAACCGGACTCGAACTTGTCCGACGAGGCGAACAAGGGCTCGCCCGACACGATGTCGACGTAGATGCCGGGCTCGGCGTTGTGCAGCAGTTCGCCGCTGCCGGGGCGTTCGGTCGCGCTCTGCTGGGTCACCCGAAACTGCTCCGGCGTCAGCTTCGCGATGGCCGCAGGATTCTTTTCGTACTTCGACATGGTCTTCTCCCGATGCGATGACACGGGGCCTGCGTCCGTCATCCTGACCGGTTGCGGCAAGCCCAGCGTCGAGCACTGTAAATCTGGACTATTTTCCCGCGAACAAGCCCTGCAGACGCGGATAAGCCATCGCGCCGGCGTCGAGCGCCTCGGAACGTCCATGCTCGAGGAAATCCCTCGCCAGCGTCTCGGCCTGACCCCAGAGCATCTGCGAAATGCCCGAGCCCGCGCTGAGACGCCGCACCCCGAGCGCGCCGAGTTCCTGCGCCGGCATCAGACCGGGCCAGGCCAGAAGATTGAGCGGCAGACGCACGCCTTGCGCGATCGTCTTGATCTCGGCGCCATCGCGCAGTCCCGGCACGAACACGCCGTCGGCGCCGGCCTCGCGATAGATCGCCGCGCGCGCCAGCGTTTCGTCGACGCGCTGCGGCGCCTCGACCAGGCTTGCGAGGTAGACGTCGGTGCGTGCATTGACGAACAGCATCGTCCCCGACTGCGCCGCCGCGTTCTTGATCGCTTCGATCTTCGCGACGAGCACGCGCGGCGCTTGCGAACCGTCCTCGATGTTGATGCCGGCGACGCCGGCATCGAGCAGGCGCCGGATCGTTTCGGCCACCGTCGCGGGATCATCGGAATAACCGTTTTCCATGTCGACCGACAAAGGCACCTTGAGCACGCGCGCGATGTTCACCGCCACACCGATCGCAGCGTCGGCCGGCAACTTGCCGCCGTCGGCATACCCGAGCGCCCACGCCACGCCCGCGCTGGTCGTCGCGATGGCGGCCGCGCCGAGGCTTTCGAAGAGCCGGGCGCTGCCGGCGTCCCAGGCGTTGGGCAGCAGCAGCGGCTGCGCGCCGTGGTGCAGCTTGCGGAAGATGGCTTCTTGCTCGGACATGTCGGTCTCCGGTGAGGGGCGGCGAAGTCAGACGGCTTCGCTCGGCGCGTGGCATCGCACTATGCGGCCTGCGTGCGCGGTTCACTACTGCGAGTAATGGCCTGCGTGCGCGCAAGCCATCACGCTCGCGAGCGAGCCGGCGCGTTGTCCGCAAGATAACCCAAGGTGCGTCCCGTTGACGGCAGCGAAATTGTCGACTGGCATGCGAGCGCATTGCGCCCCTGCTCGTCGCTCCGCGGAAAAAAATCGCGCTCTGCCGGCACGGTTTCATCTGCGTCAGCAGACATCGTCCTGCGCTCGATCGATCCCTGGCGACGGCACCAACCGCGCGCGCCGAGCAGCGGTCACAACACCGCTTCTGCCGCTTCACGCAGCTCCCCGCGCGCGCCGCGTAGCAACTGCAAGGTCATCAAACGGAAACGTCGAAGTCACAAGAAAATATCGTTGCGCTCCTAGCATGGCAAGGCTTTGCAATGCCCCGCTCGCTGTCTACCACCAATCACCCGTGCAACGAGGATGAGTCTCCCATGCAGCACAAAATCGCATTGAGTCTGCTGTTCGCCGCAACGACAGGCGCCGCTTTTGCCGCCGAAGGCCCGGTTCCGGGCGGTGTTCCCCACCTCGACCATGTGTTCGTGGTCATGATGGAAAACCACGGCTTCAGCCAGATCATCGACAACCCGAGCGCGCCGTACATCAACTACCTCGCGCAGACCGACAACCTGGCCACCAATTATTTCGCGATCGCCCATCCGAGCTTGAACAACTATCTCGAAATCGTCGGCGGCTCGAACTTCGGCGTACAAAGTGACAATTTTCCCGATTGGCACAATTTCTACTGCGTCACCAACCTCGCCTCGGCGACGGTGAATACCGATAATCCGCCGAGCCCGAACATCTGCCCGATCTCCGGCGTCGGCACCGATGCCGCCGTTCCCGTGGTCGACACGACGAATGAAACCCAGGGTCTGCCCGGCACCATCAACATCGACGGGCAGAAGTCCTTCCCCGCCGCCAAGAACATCGTCGGCAAGAGCATCGCGGACCAGCTCACCGAAGCGAACCTCACCTGGAAGAGCTATCAGGAAGATCTGCCGGTCGACGCCGTCGACCTGGTCAACTTCAGCGATGGATTCTTCACCAACAACACCGATTTCTCGACGATGATTCCGGCGCTGACGCCGCCGCTCCTGCAGAGCAACGTCGTCCAGCTGTACGCGGTCAAGCACAATCCGTTCGCGTATTTCCAGAGCGTCCAGGAAGGCTACGATCCCAACAACAGCCTGGCGAACTCGGTCAACTTCAGCGGTTCGGACGGCCTCTATGCCGACCTTTCCTCGGGCAAGGTGCCGTCGCTCTCGTTCATCGTGCCGAACCAGTGCAACGACCAGCATGGTCGTTCGAATTCCGATCAGGGATGCGCGTTCGATCCCGTCGCCGACGGCTCGCAAACCGGTCTGAATCCCGCACTGACCCTCCGCGCCGACACCACGGTCCGCCGCATCGTCACCGCGATCAAGGACTCGTCGACATGGAGCACCGGCAACAACGCGATCGTGATCGTGTGGGACGAGAACGACTACAGCCTCGCGCCCTATCCGAACAAGGTCGTGCTGATCGTGGACACCAGCTATGCGCCGACCGGTCTGGTCAGCTCGAACTATTACACGCACTACAGCCTGCTGAAGACGCTCGAGTCCGGCTTCGGTCTGCCGTGCCTCAACCATGCGTGTGACAGCGATCAGAACGTGATGTCCGATCTGTTTCCGAGCGCCGCCTCGAATGCCGCCGCGATCGTCGCCGGCATTCCTTCGAAGAACATCGCCACCGCAGCGAAGCACGCGGTCGTGACGACGCACTGAAGCAGCGTTGCGAGTCCAGGCGTCGCAATCCGCACCGAGCGTGCGGGTTGCGACGCGTGTTTCCTGACCCGGCGTCACATCTCGAGCCGCCGTTGCAACCGATCGAGCGCCAGACGAACCGCACGCGCATGTCAGTCTTCCAGTCACATCGATCGGGTCGCCGACGTTTCGCGCTCGTCGCCTACTTCCTGTGCGCGCTGAGCATCGGCTTCGCGCTACCCGCGGCATGGAATGCCGCGACCGGATCGCCGAGTCCGTCGAGCACGCCGGACGATCCGTGTTCGAGACCCGCGCCCGGCAGCGCCGTGCCGGAGCCGGAAGATCTGCGCAGCGAGAACGGCGTGTTGAAGCTCGACCTCACGATTCGCAATCATCAGGAGCCGGACGGCTCCAGTCGCTACTGCTACCTGCTTCCCGACGGCAGTCAGTCACCGACCTTGCGTGTGCATCCGGGCGACCTGCTCGTTCTGCATCTCAAGAACGAACTGACCGAGCTGGAGCCGGCGCTGACCGATGCAGCCCAACGCGACGGCGGGCCGATGTGCACGACGAAACCGAAGTCGTCCGATCCGTGCAGCAGCGGCGCGATGACGGCAATCTCGACGAACCTCCACTTCCACGGCCTCACGCTGCCGCCGGTTTGTCATCAGGACGATGTCCTGAAAACCTCGATCCAACCGACCAATGGCGCATTCGAATATCGCTTCCAGATTCCACCCGATGAAGCGCCGGGACTGTACTGGTACCACCCGCATATTCACGGCTTCAGCGCGAAACAAGTTTCCGGCGGTGCGTCCGGCGCGCTGATCGTGGAAGGCCTCGAGCGTGCGAATCCGGTCGTCGCAGGACTGCCCGAACGCGTGCTGATCATTCGCGATCAGACCCTGCTCAATCCCGATGCGCCGCCGTCGACCAGCGGACCTGCCGTGCCGACGATCGCGGTCGACCGCGACGGCGACACCGCGAATACCGGCACTGGTACCGGCCGACCCGCGCGCGATCTTTCGGTCAACTTCGTCGCAGTGCCTTATCCGGATTACCCGCCCGCATCGATCGCGATGAAACCCGGCGAGCGCCAGCTCTGGCGAGTGCTCAATGCCTCCGCGATCACCTATGTGGATCTTGCGCTCATGTATCAGCGCGCGCCGCAGCAACTCGGCATCGTCGCGATCGATGGCGTTCCGATCAACGCCGCGAGCAGCGGTACGCCGCGCATCAGCGGCTTCAATCACATCAGCGTTCCACCTGGCGCTCGCGTCGAATTCATCGTGACCGCACCGCCCTCCGGCGGCACCGCCCAGCTCGTATCACTCGCCGTCGACACCGGCCAGGGCGGCGAGAACGATCCGGGCCGTGTGCTCGCCGCGATCAGCACAAGCCCGGACGCTGCGGAACCGCGGTCAATTTTGCCGGCGGAGCACGAACCACTGCCGGCGCCGACGCTTGCCTGGCTCGGCAGCGTCGAACCGGTACGCGAACGCAAGCTGTACTTTTCCGAAGAGCTCGACGATCCGAACGATCCGAACAGTCCGACGCGTTTTTTCATCACGCTCGACGGGCAGGATCCCAAGTCGTTCGACCCGAATTCCGATGTGCCCGATATCGTGGTCAGGCAAGGCGACGTGGAAGACTGGATCATCGAGAACCGCACCAACGAATTGCACGCCTTCCATATCCACCAGATCCATTTCCAGCTGATGGACTGGCTCGGCGCGCCGGTCAACGAAGCGTTTCTGCGCGACACGATCAACGTACCCTATTACAACGGGCGCTCCGAAAAATTTCCGAGCGTGCGTCTGCGCATGGACTTTCGCGACCCCAACAGCGTCGGCACGTTTCTGTATCACTGCCACCTGCTCGAACACGAGGACGGCGGCATGATGGGCACGGTGCGCGTCGAGCCGCCGACGAAGGAAAATTCAGTGTCGACGCTGCGACTCGGGCGCGATCGCTGAAGCGATCGGGTAGTCGTCAGGCGTCGCTTGGTGTTGGCGGCGACGGCGGCGATCGCACGGTCGGTGGATTGGAAAGAGTGGCAGCGTCGACGCGCTGACGCGTCACGTCGACGCGGCGTTTCTATCAACCTCGTGACGCTCATCTCCGCGGCGCTTTCATCCAAGCTCGCGGCGTTTATTTTCTCTGAGCATCCGGCAAGCCGTCATGCGGGCCGAGCGGATGCGATGGCGCATCGTCCCACCATTCGCTCGCCGGCAAATCCGCACGTCGCGACGGATTGAGCGGATACACGATGCGATTGTCCGGCTTCGACGCTTCGCCGCCGACCAGCAGCAGCGCTTCTCGATCGCTGTTGTTGATGAAGCAATGACAGATGCCGGTAGCGGACGGAAACGCGGCGAGGTCACCGGCAACCATGCGATGCAGATGCCCGTCGATCCAGGCCTCGACTTCGCCCTCGATCACGAACGCGAATTCCTCCTCGCTTCCTTCGGCATGCGGCCACGACGAACGCGTCCCCGGCGGCAGGCGCTGAAGATTCACGCCGATGCGTACAAGACCCGCCGCAGCACCGAGTTTTCGCACAGGCCCCATGCGTTCCTCGCTATGGGGATACACATGCGCGCGCTCGGGTTGGTCGCCGCTGGAAATGATGAAGGATGGACGTGGACTCATGCTGCCTCCGGCTGCGGATTTTGCGGGGACGCTGTGCACCGGTTCGCGAGCCGTCTCTCGCGCGCGCGTTCGCAAGATGTCACCGTTCGATCAATGAGCGGGCGTGCGCCTTGGTGGCGCGGACGTCATCGACGATAGCAGGTGCAGCGCATCGGCAAACGCGTGCGACCGACGCCTGCATCTGACTTCGCGGAGAGTGCCATTCAATGCAAGCAGCGGGAACAGCCGCAACGCTTCATGCTGCTGCCTATCGACACCTGGCGGCTCGGCGAGCCGACGGCGCGACACTCAAACGCCGCCGTCCCAGCCGTCTGCTTGCTTCCTTTTCGCAGCATCAGCCGAAGCGACGGCTTCCGCCAGCAACGCTTCGTACCCATCGATACGCGACTTCACACCGACCATGAACCACGCGCCGAGATAAGCGATCAACAACATCCACAGCAGCAATCCGCCCACCGCGGAAACGTGGCTCAGCACGCGCCAGTCGCCGAACGTCCAGTCCTTGCACTGCAAATACACCACCACGAGCACCGGCAACACCCCGAGACGATCCATGTTGCCGGTCAACAAACCGACCCGATACCCGAGCGTGGCCTTGCGATCCTTGATGTAGCGCAACCGCCGCGCGACCTCGACCGGCGGAAAACTGCACAGCCAGTCGACCATCTCGCGATAGGCGACGTAGTCGCGATCGAGCTCGCGCGCATATTGTTCGCGGTGTCGGTGGAAGGTTTGCCAGCCTTGGCGGAATGTGCTCCACAGCAGCACCGCCAGCGCGATCAATTCGAGCAGCAAACCACCGACAGCAAGCATTACGCTGACCGAACCGCCGATCAGCGTCGCCGCAGCGACGCCGCCTCCACCGGCGGCGAAGCCGAGCCCGATTGCCCAGCGCTCCCAACGATTCGTGCTCAAGCTCGTGGTGCTCGTGATGTAGCGGCTGATTCGCTCTTCCAGACGTTCGAAGGTAGGTGCTGGGTCCATGTCGCTCGCCGGCTTCATAGAATTAATGCCCTCCGTCCCCTATCGGTTGTCGCGTGCATATCCGTTCCCCTCATCGCGTCATGCAGATAGAGATCCGATACGCGAGGTAGAATCTGCACCTACCGAACGCAGTTGACCATGAGCGGTCACTTACCTAGCGACGCCAATTTGTGGGCCATTCGCGCATTACGTGACGGAAGCGGACAAATCTGCGCTGCTGCGCTTTTTCTTCGGCACATCTAATCCCGTTCACTTCAAAATAGGGCAATCGAGTGAATATTACTAGTGAAGCAGCTCGCGGCAGACTTTCTGCGCAGATCACCGCGGCGACGAAGAGGCATATCGCACCAATCTTCCGAGTAAATCCCACTGATGTGTTGATTCGTGGAAGCAAAGGGGCGATCCATGACCAAGGTACGATCACATTTGTGAGCTATCGTGGACATTGCTTCGGGTTTACGAATCAACACGTGATCGGCGATCTCGCACGGCCGCGAGCGGATGCGGCCCTCATGCTCGCATTGAGGCAGCACACGCCGTTGCCGGGACGTCTGATTTACATCTCTAAGCCCGAGAACGTCGACTTCCCATATGACGTTGCAGTGTTTCTGTTGGATGAGCAAACTATCAGGACCGGCGGAAAAGAACCTATCGAACTAACGCATCAAAACTGCGTAGTGGTCGAGAATAAAAGATATTTGGCGGCGGGATATCCTGGAGCCCTTAGAAGCGAAGGGTCCAAGTCCTCAAAGCACCCGATTTACCACATTGTCACGACCGCAATCCTCGCTTCGGACAGGAAGCTTATCTTTCGCGACGAGCTTTCCCAATCCGAGGAGCTGATGCGATTTGGCGGCATCTCAGGAGGAGCAATTTTCGACGTGGGCGAAAACGACAAGTACTCTATCGTAGGGATCATTTTCGAGGGACGTGGACAACACGAGGAGGTCGAAGCCCGCGGAAGTGACACTGACATCTGGATCTATGGCTTGCCTGTTTGCACAACTTGGTTCGACCACCTACTAGAGCTTGCGATTGCGAGCGGTAGCTCGCTTGATTTGTATAGGAGCCAATAGGGTGTTGCGATCGGACGGGACTGTTGCAGCTCGATATGGGCGTTCCGCTCGAGTGTCGAGACGAGAGTCGGCAATGCGCCTATGGCCAATGAATCCGCCATCAATAGGTCGCCCGCGCCCCATTGATTTGAATGCGACAAGATGCCGGCGCAACCCAAGAGCAGATATAGTGCTGGTGGCGTTCCTCTCGTGTGCGTTGAACAGGTGTAAGTCTGTGGCGCGCGGGCGCCCAGAGCACGCACCGGCCGACGTCGGCAGAGTCAACTAGGCGCAGTGGTCGCGATGGGATCGCTAGAAGCGCCGCCGTGAACAGAAGCATCATTACCGTAGCGAAACACACATGAATATTTCCACCGCTTTTGATATTGGATAGAATTGCTTGTCATCTGCAGAGCGAATGGGAGAGGGAATGCATATCGCGTTTGAAGGCCCAATTGCGGCCGGCAAGACCACTTTCGCGAGATTGCTCGCTGAACAGCTCGGGACAGCCTGCGATCTCCTTCTAGAAGACTTCGAGGGCAATGAATTCCTGCGGGACTTCTACGAAACCCCCGCACGCTGGGCACTCCCTATGCAACTCGACTTTCTACTTTCACGGCACGCCCAGTTTCGCACCGCGCATGTCTCATCTAAATCGTGGTTAGTTGCTGACCACTCTATGCTCAAGGATGAAATTTTCGCCCGACTTCTGCTCCGGGATCGTGAGTCTGACCTGTATCAGCGTATCGCCAGATCGCTGCCTAGCGAAATCGCTAGACCCGACTTGACCGTGTACCTTGATGCGCCCGTCGAAACGCTTTTGGACAGGATACGTGCTCGGGGAAGGTCTTATGAATCGCATGTCGACGCAAACTACTTGGAGCGGCTTCGACACGGTTACAACACCCTCTTCGAGACTGTTGAGAGCTCCCGCACCGTAATTGTCGATACGTCGACATTCGACGGGACATCTAGCGAAGGAGTATCCGATTGTCTACAAGCTATTTTGGAACGTGCCCAGGTGATCAGAAACGCTAACGGCCAGGAGTGATGCGATGGACTTGCGGTTTCTCTCCGGAAATGAGTACAAGATCCGCGAGGTTCAGTCGATCCTGACGACAGCGGGGGCCCATGTAGTTCCAGTCGATCGAAAGGTGCACGAACTTCAAACACAAGACGTCAACGAGCTCGTGAAGGACAAAATTCTCAAAGCCTTTGAAATTGTAGGACGTCCGGTTTTCGTCGAGCATACAGGCCTGCATTTGGCTGGCCTCAACGGCTTCCCAGCAGGCCTTACGCAAGTATTCTGGGACACTCTGAATGCCGACCTCTTTGTCACATTGGTGAAAGGACTCAGTAGTCGCAAAGTAGTCGCCCGGACCACTATTGGGTACTGCGATGGCCGGCGTTTGCACTTCTTTAATGGTGAGATTTCCGGCACTGTCCCTGATGCACCTGCAGGGATGCGGGATTTTCAGTGGGACTGCGTTTTCGTTCCCAGTGGCTACGATGTCACGTTCGCTGAAATGGGAGATGCCAAGAATAATATTTCAATGCGCCGCGTTGCCCTCGACAAATTCGCAGCCTTTCTAGGATCATCTACGTGATTGAAGAACTCACGGAAGCATATCGTAATCGGCGCCTCATACTGTTTGCTGGCGCCGGCCTTTCGATGACGCTCGACTTGCCTTCATGGAAACAGCTTATCGATCACATGGCGGCCGAGCTGGAATTCGACCCCGAGATCTTTAGTACCTTTGGGGATTACCTGACTCTGGCTGAGTACTACCGTATAAAAAAGGGACACTTCGGTCCTTTGCGTAGTTGGATGGACGAAAACTGGCATGGCGGTGATCGGGATATATCGAAGTCCAAGTTGCACGAACTAATTGCTAAGCTGGATTTCGAACAGATCTACACAACCAACTATGACCGTTGGTTAGAGCGAGCTTTCGCTTACTGGGGCCGTCCTCACGTGAAAATTGCTAGCGTAGGCGATCTAGTTACGTCGCCGCCGAAGGGCACTCAGATCATAAAGCTACACGGCGATTTTGACGACGACGAGTCCTTAGTTCTCGACGAGTCTAGCTACTTCAGGCGCTTGGAGTTCGAGTCTCGGTCCTTCCCCCGTAGAGTGAGTCCAACGATTCCTGGAAACTCTCCCCAACGGAGGGTTCCATGCGCAAGTCCAAGTTCAGTGAGAGTCAGATCGCGGAGATCTTGAGGGAGGCGGAAGCAGGGCT
>Ga0247779_1000202_pt1 | contig 45471 bp, 33 predicted proteins | sample UWRJL221509R5_FD_179925 | JGI IMG/M metagenome (GOLD analysis project Ga0247779, IMG submission 179925) | Plant litter microbial communities from Arlington Agricultural Research Station in Wisconsin, United States - UWRJ-L221-509R-5 | ecosystem: Environmental > Terrestrial > Plant litter >...
CACGGCCAAGAGTGTCGGCCCATTTTTGCTAGGCAAATACAGCAGCGAGACGCACCGCGATTGGAGCCATTTCAATCGCTTCACGAAGCAGGACGTGTTCGTCGCGCAGCGCCTGCAGCAAGGTGGCGTGCGTACCGTGAGCGTTCAGGGCTATTGGTATTTCTTCGCCAATACCGGTCTCGAACGCGGCTTCGATCTGATCAACAAGAGCGCTGCTCCGGCCTTGGTCACCGTCGATGGCGACAGCACCAGCAACGCCGACAAGGTGAGCGACGCGGCGATCGCCGAGCTTGCCAAGCCGGAGCTACAGCAGCAGCAGTTTTTCCTGTGGATGCACTACGTGGATCCGCACTCGGAGTACGTTCCGCACCAGGGCTTCGATTTCGGTCCGAGTAGCCGACAGCGCTACGACGGCGAGGTGGCGTTCGTCGATCATCACGTCGGGCGTGTGCTCGAGGCGCTGGAAAAATCGGCGCTGTACGAGCACACCGCGATCATCGTGACCAGCGATCACGGTGAGGCTTTCGGCGAGCACGGCATGATTCGCCACGGCTTCGAGCTGTGGGAGGAACTGGTGCGGGTGCCGCTGATCGTGCGCGTGCCCGGCGTCAGCGCACGCCACGTGCAGGCGCGGCGCAGCGCGATCGATCTGGCGCCCACGATCGTCGACTTGTGCGGTGTCGCGGCTCCGCCGGGGAGCGCGAGCGATTTCTTTTCGGGCAGCTCGCTGCTGCCCGATCTGCTGAGCGTGGGAGAACCGGCGCCACGTCCGGTGTTCATCGATATGGCGGCAGGCCCGAACAACGCCGACCGTCAGGCGCTGATCGACGGCGACAAGAAGCTCGTGGCCAGCGGCGGCCGACCTCTCAGTTTGTACGACTTGCAAAGTGATCCGGGTGAAACTCGTGATTTGCTCGACGACCCTGCGCAAGCACAGCCGATGATCGCCAAATTCAAAGCCTTCCGCCGCGGACTGCGGGAAGTGTACGTGAAGCCGGAATGAGCCGCGCAGCCGGCAGCGTAGCTCACTCGAATTCGAGCAACAGCGCGCCACGCTCCACGTTCTGACCGACAGCGACGTGCACCGCGCGCACGACGGCGTCGCTCTTGGCGCACAATTCGTTCTGCATCTTCATGGCCTCGATCACGATTAGCGGCGTGTTCGCGGAGACCTTCGCACCGACTTCACACAGCACGCGCACGATGCGTCCCGGCATCGAGGCGCTGATCGTGCCCGCGAGCGCACCTGGCTTGCCCGAGGCGCCGGAGCTCGCGCGTGCCTGCCAATTTTCGGCACGCGCCGCGTAGCGCTGGCCGCCAAACTGCAGCTCGCCCTCGGCGGGCAGGACCGTGACCACTTGGCCGTCGACCAGCAGGCTGAGCAACCCGGGCCCGCCGCCGAGCGATTGGACGACGCACGTCCGGCCCTCGGCCGAGCGCACGAGGTAGCCCCCCTCGGGGCGTGGCTCGACGTCGAGCTCGAAGGTCTGCTCGGCCAAGGTGACGACGTAGCGCATCGAGCTCAGCAGCGTAGCGGGCCCCGGCCGTGGGTGGCCCATTTTCGGCAGATCGGGCTGCGGGAGCGCGATCTGCAGGGGATTTCGGGGTGGGCGCAGTAGGGATTGAACCTACGACTTCGTCCGTGTGAAGGACGCACTCTACCGCTGAGTTATGCGCCCGAAATTCGGCGGTCTTCTTAGCGCGCCGCTCCGAATCCTGCAACAGTTCTGAACGCGAATGGTGATATAGGAAGCGGCTTTCCAGAAAACCCGAGCATGAGCGCGCATTCCAATCCGGCCAGTCCGGCCCACAGTCCCGATTCTGCCCGCTTTGCCCGCCTTCGCCAGAAGGACCGGCTGCACGGGCTATTGATCGTGGGCCTCACCTTCGTGCTGTGTCTGGCGATTTCGGTCTGGGCCAAGCGCCGCTCGCTGCCCGTGCTGAGCACGCCGCCCGCGCCGCCTTCGCCCGTGGGCGTGGTCGGCTTTCCGAACGCGGTGGATGCCGTGAAGACGCTCGCGCGTGCGCGCCAGCTCTCACAAAGGAATTTGCTGCGCTCGCTGACCGCCGACGGCGTCAAGAGCGACGGCACGGTCGACGTCACCGCGAGCGTGGGTCGCGTCCGTTATTCGTTTCAGAGCAACGTCGGCGAAGGGCCCGAGCCGCCTCGTCAGCCCGACACGCTGGCACGCCACCCGTATTGCGGTCGGCAAAGCATCAACGTGAACAAGGACGGCATCGGCGCAGAGCCCGACGCGGCGGATGCCATTTGCGCGCCGCACCCGCTCGATCCGCTGCCCGAACCGCACTGCAGCTTGGCCGACGTCTGGGCGCACGCGCTGTCCCGCGGCGTGCCCAAAGAGCGCGCAGCCCACCTCGAATACTACCGCGCCAGCGCGGGGCCCGCCTGGCGCTTCGAAGCGCCTCACGCGCGCGGCCACTTCGTCCTCTACGGCGACTGCAAGCGCGAGCTCGACGCCAAAGAGGCGGTCAACGTCGGGCCGTAGCACTACAACGCCCGATTCTCGGCTCGCTGCCTCACAGCGCCTGAACACCGCGCCCCAGCAAGGTGCGTTGCTGGATCGTGAGCGCCCCCTCTGGCTCTCTTCAGGGGCTGCCTATCAGCGGCCCGCTTGCACGAGTGCGTGGCGTCGAACGGTGACGCGCTCCGACTTTCGGCACGCTTACGGGTGCTGAAGCGCTTCGTGATTTAGACCCGCGCGGCGTTCCAGAGAGGCCCACAGGGTCGATGCGGTTTCGGGTAACTCGGTCGAGAAGCCGAACACCGTTGCCCCGGGCGCTTTGATCTTTGCCAGGGCGGCGGCGCGTTCGCCGGCGCGTAGCTTGTCGAGCTTCGTGGCTACGATCAGCGTCTTGAAGTCCGCACGGCCGCCGCTGCTGCTGCCCGACTCCAGCATTTCGATCAAACCGAGATCGTCCGCTTCGAGACCGCGTCGCACGTCGACCAGCACCGCTACCGCGCGCAGCGTCGGACGCTCCAGCAAATAGCCGTCGATCAGCTCGGCCCACAGCTTGCGTTCGTCCTTCGAGCGCTTGGCGTAGCCGTAGCCGGGCAAGTCCACGAGGGTCAGGTTGACGCCCTGCGCGGTGCGTACGCTAAAGAAGTTGATTTGACGGGTACAACCCGGCGTGGAGCTGGTGCGCGCCAGGTTCTTCCGGTTCATCAACTTGTTGAGCAGGCTGCTCTTGCCCACGTTGGAGCGCCCCGCGAACGCGATCTCGAGTTGCAGCGGCGGCGGCAGCTCGGCCTGCGCCTTGGCTGCTGCCGAAAATTCAGCGCTGACGATGCGCGGTGCATTCGCAGCCGGGACGGGGGGCGGAGCCGGTTTTTTTGCAAGAGCCATGGAGAACGCGGCAAGCAGTAGCTGAAAACTCAGCGGCGCGCACGGCGGCGGCGTAGGGCGTCGATCAGCGAGCGCAGCTCCGGACTACCGATCAGGTAGGCAACGGCCACAAATACGGCGCAGAACGAAAGCGAGCCCGCCAGGCCGGGCATTGCACGGCGCAGCCCAGAGACGGCTCCGATTGCCCCTGGGCTGAGCGCGCCGGCGACACTGGTCCCGGCCACGACGCCCGAAAGGGCAGAGGCCAGGGTGCGCGCGGCCGAGCTCAGGATCTCACGCGTGTGCAGGCGCGGCAGCTTCTTGCCCAGGCGCCACCACAAGAGCAGCATTTGCACTGCGCTCGAGCCCGTGACCGCGAGCCCCACGCCCACGTGGCCGAGCGGGCCGCGCAAGAGCAGCGCGAGCACGATGAATACTGCCAGATCCGCGGCCGCGACTGCCACCGGCGTGCGCGTGTCGCCGATGGCGTAGTACACGCTGACGAGTTGGCGGACGGCGGCGACCAGCCAAATACCCAAGCCCTGAGCGGCCAACGCGCGCGCCGTGCCGCTCACCGATTCGGCATCGAACTCACCGCGCTGAAATAGCAGCACCACGATCGGCTGCGCTAGGCCGACGAGCAGGGCCGTGGCCGTGATCGCCACGAACAAGGTCAGGCGCATGCCAAAGGCGAAGGTGCGGCCGAGCTCTTCCTGGTCGCCGCGCGCGGCCAGCCGCGAAAGGCTGGGCAGTGCCGCGGTCTGCAAGGCCATGATGAAGATCCCCTGCGGGAAATCGCACAGCCTGAGCGCCCAAGCGAAATAGCTCTGCGAGCCCGGACCGAGCTCGGACAGGAAGCGCCGCGCCAGCACCACGTCCACGTAGTACACGCCCATGCCGATCAACGCCGGGCCCATGCGCCGCAGCGCCTCACGCACACCGGGATGTCCGAGCTCCAAGCTCGGTGTCTCGAAGAAGCCGATCTTCTTCAGGCTGGGCCATTGGGCGACCATCTGCAGCAGCCCACCACCCAGCACCGCAACGGCCAACGCCAGCGCCGGATCGTAGCCGCGCGCGCCCAGCCAGGCGGGCAAACCCAGGCCGAGCGCGATGAATGAGACGTTGAGTAGGGCAGGGGCGAACGAAGTGGCGACGAAGCGCTGGTACGTATTGAGCGCGGCGACGCCCAGCGCCGCGGTGCCCATGAAAAAAATATACGGGAACACCCAGCGCGTGAGCGTGACCGTGCGTTCGAATTGCCCCGGGTAGTCTTTGTACCCGTCAGCGAAGAGCGCCACCAGGCTGGGCGCGAACAGCACGCCGAGCACGCTCACCAGGAGCAGCACCGACAGCGACAAGCCGCGCGCCGCCCGGAAAAATCGGCGCGCCGCGGCGTCGCCATCGCGCTCGCGGATCTTGGCCAAAACCGGCAGCACGGCGTTCTGCACGGCACCCTCGGCCAGCAGCTGACGCAGCACGTTCGGGATCAAGAAAGCGACGAAGAAGGCGTCGGTCACGGCCCGGGGAAACAAGGCTGCGATCGCCTGGTCGCGGCCCAGCCCGAGGATCCGGCTCAGCAACGTGCCGAGCGCCACGACGCCGGCGCGCCCGGTGATCTTTCGCTGCTCGCTGACTCCGCTCACGACCGCAGGCTCTACTCTGGCCACGCCCGTTTGACGAGTTTCTCGAGCTTCAGGACTCAGCGTCACTCGATACCGCCGTGCGTTCGCAGTGCCTGCTCGACCAGCTCGAGCGCGAGCGCCGCGCTCTCGTCGTCCAGGCTTCCGCCGCTCGCCGCGCGCTGAAATAAAATCCGTTCGCTGCCCGATATGCGGCGGCGTGCGCCGCCGCAATCGCGACAAACGAGTCCTCCGCGTGCGGCATCCACCGCTGCCGCCTGGCCTTGGGCTGGTTCCTTGCCGCAGCTGACGCAGCGCTCGAAGTCGATGCCCCAGCCAAAGGCAGACAACAGCTCGAGCCCGGTCGCTGCCAGGCGCGCACGCGGGGAAACGACATCTGTGGCATCAGCCAGATGGTCGAGCAAGTGCTCCATGGCGTTCCACACCTCTGGCTCCGGAGTGCGCGGTGGGGCGGCTTTTCGCACCCAATTCAGCGCTTGCCCCGCTGCCTGCATGCGCTCGAGGCTGGTCACCAAAAAGGGCCGCGCGTGGGCGAGCCTGGCTTCGCGCAGCACCACGAGCTCAGCGCCCGAACGATCGTCGTACGCGATGTGCAGCGTGTGCATCGGCTCGATCACGCCGCCGAAGCGCTTGACGCTCTTGCGTGCGCCGCGCGCGAGCGCCGAGACGCGCCCGATCGTGTCGGTCAACAGGGTGACGACCAGGTCGCTTTCGCCGTACTCGACGCGTCGAAGCAAGAGCGCATTCGCGACGCGAGCCGGACTCGACGTGCGGCGAGCAAACACTTGGCTCAGCTGAACCGGGCGTGAACGTGCACGGGCCGTCCCGACAGCTCTTGCGGCATGTCGTCACCGCGAGGCTTGAGCACGATGCTGAGCGCGAGCGTGAACAAGATGAGCAGCAGCACGAACGCGATCGCGACGCCGAAACGGCGCGTGCGCGCGGGCTTGGCGGTGCTCGCCATGGGCAGCGGCGTGACCCAAGCCACGCGGCGACTGGCGGTGTAACGAGCGAGCACTTCTTCCGCTGGCACGCCCAGAGCGCGCGCGTACGCCTTCAAGAAGCCACGCACGAAGACCTCGCCCGGCAACTCGTCGAAGCGATCGGCTTCGATGCGCTCGACGCTCGACTGGGGCATGCGCGTCGCTCGCGAAATCTCCTCTACACTCAAGGACTTCGCTTCACGAAGCTGGCGTAAGAAGGTTCCGACCGTGGGCATTGGGGCCCCCGAGATTACTTGAACTTTTGCAGCATGGAGCTGCATTCTTTTCCTGCCTCGGTCTTTCCAGACAGCGCGGCACAGCGATCGAGATCCGTCCTAGCTGCAGCGGAGTCGCCGAGCTTCATCCGCACCCGGCCGCGCGCGGCGAGGGCCTCCTGCAGCGAGTTACAACCTGGAGCATCTGTTTCCAGTGCGCGCGTAAAGGCATCCAGCGCGCTCGTAAGCTCCTGCTTGTGCTCGAGCGCAAGCCCAAGTCGATAACTGCCGACGCAGAACAACGGCTGCGCCGCGACACTGCGCTTGAGGGCGTCCATGGCCAGATCGAACGAACCTTGCTCGAGGTACGCCCAACCCAGGTTTCCCCAGGCATTTTCCGGGGTCTGGTACAGAATGTCCTCGGTCAGTGGCTTCAGCACGGCGATCGCGTCGGCGTACTTCTTCTCGTGGATCAAGACCACGGCCAGGGTGTTCTTGGCTTCGCGAAAGTCGGGTTTGCTGCGAAGGGCGAGCCTTGCGTGCTTCTCGGCGTCGCTCAGCCGGCATTCACTCGGGCCGCGAGAACAAAACTCCAAGTAGAGCAGCGCAACCAGGTGCGTGGCCTCGGCGTTGCCGTCATCCAGATCGACGGCTTTGAGCGCGTGGGCGAGCGCCTCGCGCGGCTGGTTTCGACGCAACCAAAGATCGCGGGCGATATCGTACTCGCTCTCGCTCATGCGCTCCGGGTCACGGGCCGTCGGGCCGGTGGCGTTGCTCGATGAGCATCCTACAAACACCGACAAAAGAGCGCAGGTCAGTAATCGCCGCATCAACCGTGGCCCCGCTCACGGCTTGGGCCGCGTAACTGATCTTTTACACCGAGCAAGCTGTACAGCTCGCGCAGGTTGTCCAAATCCGGGAGCTCGACGCGCTCCTCTTGGATCCGGACGTAACCTCGATCGCGGAGTTGGGAGACGATGCGTTTCACCGTGTCGACGTCCAAACCGGCATGCGCCGATAGCTCGAGCGGCGACAGCATCAGCGCGACTTGTCCATTTGGCCGTCCGTCCTGCGCAAGCTGCTGCTGGCCGAGCTTGATCAAAGCGATCACGACCTTGGCTTGCGCGTCGCGCAGCATCAAGATCTCGATCTGGTCTTCGGCCTCGCGCAGTCTGCGAATCAGCTGCGAAAGAACACGCGCAGCCACCTCCGGGCTGGTCGCCAGGACCTGATCGAACGTGGCCTGGTCGAAGCCCAGCGCCACCGTGTCGTCCAGGGCGAGCGCGGTCGAGGTGCGGAGCGCACCCTTGACCAAGGCGCTCTCGCCGAACAAGTCCCCCGGCCTTACCACGCGCAGACTTCGCTCCATGGCGCCGGCGTGCTTGATCAGGCGCACGCGCCCCTCTTGTAAGAGGAAGGCCTCGGTGGCTGCGTCGCCATCGCGAAAGAGCACGCTGCCGGCCGCGAATCTTCGGCCGTAACGCGAGAGCAGACGCTGTTCCGCCTCGTGGCCGGCGTCGGGAGAAAGCGGCATCGGAGCGGACAATAGCCGAGCCGAGCGCGCAGCGTCACGCGCTATTGGGAATTGATCGGTGAGCGCGGGAGCGTAGGCAGGGTGGCGCCGATGCCACGCACGTACTGCGGCTCGGCCGGCGACGACGCTTCCGGCAATTCCCCGGCGAGCGCTGCCACCCAGCGCGCGTGGGGAAGATCCACGGTTTGAGCGCTGGCTAGGATTCGGCCGTGAGGCAGCGTTCGAGCGACCTCACCGACCACGGTCGTCACTCCGGAAGCTGCCAAAAAGTCCGACAAACCGTCAACCGGGAGCGCATGAGGCGCGCACAGCTCCCGCAGCTCGGCGTCGTACACGGCGGCGAACAGCTCACTCCGCCGAGCATCCAGCAGCGCGCAGCACGGGCCGGCGTGCTCGGCCAGCGCGCCGCGCGCCATCGCCAAAAGCGAGCCCACCCCCCACAAGGGGCGATCGAGCCCGACGCTCAGCCCCTCGGCCAGGGCGATCCCGGCGCGCAGCCCAGTAAAGGACCCTGGCCCAACCCCAACGGCCAAGCGGTCCAGGCTCGACTTTGGCCAACCGGCTTCGGCCAGGAGCTGCTCGAGCAACGGCAGCAGGCGCTCGGCATGTGAGCTCGGCTGCTCGTGCTCGAGGGTTCCGATGACGCGCTCGCCCTCGAGCAGCGCGACCGAGCCGCGTCGACTCGAACTTTCGATCCCGAGAATGCGCACCGGCCGCGTCTAGCATGAAATCCGAGTGGGTACCCTCTGCTAGGCTCTCGCCTGCATGCCCTCGATCCTGCCCCGGTTCGACTTCCGGGCCGAATACGCGCTGGCGAGTGATACGGGAGCGCTGCGCGACCTGTACGAGGACGCCGCACTGGTCGCGCCGGAGCTCGGCGTATTCGCCGTTGCCGACGGCATGGGCGGTCATTTGGCGGGAGAGGTTGCGGCGAGGCTGGCCGTCGAGCACGTGAAGCTGAGCCTGTCGGGGCGCAGCGCTCGGCGTGCGCTGGATGCCTACGTGGCCAGCGCCGATCTCGACGCGCGGCGACGCGTGTTCGCCGAGTTGAAGCGTGCCCTGGAGCGCGCCAACGCCGCGATTCGCGCCGACGCCGAGCAAAACCCGGAACATCGCGGCATGGGCACGACGCTGGACGTGGTGTGGTTTGCGCGCGATCACGCGTTCATCGCTCACGCGGGCGATGGCCGCGTGTACCTGGCTCGTCAGCGCGCGCTACTGCAGCTGACGAGCGACCACACCGGCCAGAGCGTTTCCAAGATCGACGGCTTCGGGCGCGCGATTTTGCCGTCGCAGGCTTCGGGCATCAGCAACGCTCTCGGGATCCACGACGTGCTCACGGTCGACATGCTGTTCGTCGATGTGAGTCGTGGCGATCGACTGCTCATCTGCAGTGACGGCGTGTACGGTCAGATCGAAGACGAGAGCGAGCTGTCCGAGCTGTTGCGTAGCGGCAGCGCGGCGAACGCGGCTCGTGACTTAGTCGCGCACGCGGCGCGCCAAGGTCGCGACAACGCCACCGCGATCGTGGTCGAGATCGGCGATCGCTTCGTGAAGCGCAATGACCACGATCGCGGCTTGAACGCCGCCGATCTCGAGCGCGCACGCCAGAGTCCGTTGCTGCTCGATCTGCCGCTTTCGTTCGCGTTGACCGCGCTCTCCGCCGCGGTCGAAATCGAAGTCGGTGAAGGGCAGGGCGTGCCACGGGCCGTCGCGAACGACCTCGTGTCGTACATCGTGCTCGATGGCGTCGTGCGCTATCCCGACCAGCGCCGGGTCGGGGCAGGCGCGCTGCTGTATGCGGAATCCCTGGTCGGGGTACTCGGCCAGGGTGACGCGCCCGTGTGCGAGCAAACGACGCGACTGCTGCGCGTGCGCGGCGACGACTTTGCCGAGATCAGCCGCGACCCACGGCTCGGCAGCGAGCTCTATCGACGGCTCGCCATGCACCTCGGGCGGCTGGCTGCGAACGCGAACCGACGCGCCGAGCCGCCGCGCTAGCCGGCCGCGCCGAGCGCTGCCGTACTGGCTCGAAGCTCGGCTGGCCGAGGCGTCAGCGCAGGCCGTACTTCTTCAGGCGGTCGCGCAGCGTGGTGCGGGGCAAGCCGAGGCTGCGCGCGGCAGCACTCAAGTTGCGCCCCGAGGTGCGCCAAGCGTCGGTGATCATGCGCCGCTCCAAGCTGCGCAGCGGCTCGGAAACGGGGCCCGAGGTCGGGAACGTCCCGCTCGCGCTCTCGACCGAAGCGTCGGATTCGGACGGCATGCCGTGGTCGCGAATCGCGCCGCGGATTTCGTCTGCGCTGAGCATCGGGCTGGCCGCTTCGGCGGCGGCTTCACTGAGCACGATCTCGAGCTCGCGCACGTTGCCGGGCCAATGATGGCCGAGCAGCACCTCGAGTGCGGCCGCAGACAAGGCGAGAGGCGCCTTGCCGCTGCGCGCGGCGACGTCGGCGAGCACGTGCCCGGCGATCAGCTCGATGTCTGGCACGCGATCCCGGAGCGGGGGCAGCAGGATCGTGAAGGCACCCAAACGCTCGTACAGCTCGACGTATTCCGGACTCGCGGTGCGCCGGCGCGTGGCAGCGATCACGCGCGCCTGGAGCGGCAGCTCGACCTCTCCACCCAAGCGGCGGAAGGAGCGCGTCTCGAGCACTTGAATCAGCTTTGGGTGTAGCTGCGGGGGGAATTCGGAGAGCTCACTGAAAAACAGCGTGCCCGAGCCGGCCAGCTCGAATAGGCCAGCTCGACCCTCGCGTCCGTCTCTGGCTTCGCTGCCGAACAGCTCGACCTCCATCATGTGGTCGGGCAATGCGGCCAGGCTGACCGGCAAATAGCGACCGCGCGACGCCGCTAGCGAATGAATGGCTTCCGCCACCTGTTCCTTGCCGGTTCCGCTTTCGCCGACGATCGTCAGACACAGCTCCGGGTAGCGAGCGGCGGTCTGCATCTGCTCGCGCGCCGCGCGCATGCCGGCGGTTTCCCCCAGGACCTTGCGCAGCTCGCTGTTCGTTTCGGAGGCGGCGATACCGCCCGGGGCAGCGTCGCGTGCCGAAAGCAAGCTGCGCAAACGCAGATCGAGCTCAGCCGCGGAGACCGGCTTCTCGAGCACGTCACTGGCGCCGCCTTGGATCGCGCGCACGGTCGTGGCCACACTGAGGTAGCCCGAGAGGAACACTGCTACGGGGCGGGCGAGAACACGATCGAGCTCGCTCAGCACCTCCACCGCGTTCGGCCCCGGCAGCTCCTGGTCGACCACCAACGCGTCGAACTCGTTTTGGCGCAGTGCGCGCAATGCGCTTTCGGCGTTGTCGGCGGTTTGGACTTGCCAACCCAGCTTGGACAATTCGCGGCTCAGCCCGCGCACGAAAATTTCCTCGTCGTCGACTAGTAATAAGCGAGGTTGGGTCACTCTCGGGCTCCTGAAGTGCTCGTGGGGGAGGTTGAATCGGGTCACAAGGTGGTTGGTGCGTCGAGCCACGCTCCCCGCCAGGGATGACGTAGTGTACGAAAAAAGCAAGCCATGTAAAAGCGCTTAGGCGAGACTCCGAGCGAGAGAAGTGGGCCGACCAATGCCATCGTGTGTCTGCATGCATCGATGGCATTGCCAGTGTTCCTGCGTCGATGTCCGGGAATGGTGGAAAATCACCTACGTCTAAGCAATGTTCCGGGCTTGATCCGGGGGAATCGAGTGCGCGGGTGAGGGCTCTGCCCGTGGCACCGAAATTCGGAATGTCGTGCCTCGGCCCAGGACCGACGAAAATTCGATGCTGCCACCCAGCGCAAGCAGCATCTCCTTGACCAACGAGAGGCCGAGTCCAGCGCCTTGTGTGTATTGTCGATGTCCCGCGGACTCGCCTTGAAAGAAGGGCTCGAAGACCGCTACGCGTAGGCTGGGCTCGATCCCGGGACCGCTATCTTCGACGCGCAAGAAGCAGGCGTCGGGGCCGACCTCCAGACCCAGCACGACTTGGCCGACCTCCGTGAATTTCAAAGCGTTGGCGACCAGGTTCACCAGCACGAGCCGCACCAGCCGCGCGTCGCTTTGGAAGCCCGCGCTGCCTTCCGCCGCTTCCAGGCGCAACACCAAGCCTTTGCTCTCCGCCTGCACCGCAAAGTCATCGACTATCCCCTGAGCGAGCTCCCGCAAATCGAAGCTTTCCACGTTCAGCTCCAGCCGTCCGCTCTCGATGCGCGCGTACTCGAGCAAGGATTGGATCATGTCCGTCAGGCGCGCGAGCGAGCGGCGCATGCGCACGATCAGCTGCTGCTGAGCGTCGTTCAGCGGGCCCCGGTGCTCGCCCGAAAGCCGTTCGAGTTGTAGCTGCAGCGCGCCGAGCGGGGTTCGCAGCTCGTGCGATACCAGGCGTAGCAAGCTGGTCTTGAAGCGACTCGCGACCTCCGCATGTTCCAGCGCATCGCTCAGTGACTCGAGCAGCGACTCGAGCCGGTGTTTACGCTCGGCGAGCTGCTCGGCGAGCTCGCCGACGTCGAATTCACGCGAGGCGAGCTCAGCGCGCAAGATGGCGCGCGCGCGCCGGGCACTGACCAAGTTGCGTGCGCGCGCCACCAGCTCCCGTACCGTGAACGGCTTGGTCAGCCAATCTTGCACGCCCGAGGACAGCACGCGCACGCGCACCTCGATGTCGTCGCGCGCGGTGAGAACCAAGACCGGGATGTCGAGCAGCTCCGGCTTGGTGCGGAGGGCGTGCACGAATTCGTCGCCGCTCATGTGCGGCATCATGAAATCAGTGACGATCAGGTCCGGGGTGACATGCTCTAGCCGTGCCAGCGCTTGCTTGCCGTCGAAGTCCGCCGCGATGCGAAACTCGCTGGCCAGGCTGGAGCAAACGAAGCGATTCATGTCCGGGTTGTCCTCGACCACCAATACCAATGGCAAATCCGCGGGCTGCGCGGACGTAGGCACGGGAGTGGGACGCAGACGGAGCGCGAGCATCTCGGCGCTGCTCGCCGAGACCATGAAGGAATCGGCCTCGCTGTCCAGCACGGCCTCGGCGAGCTCGGCGGGTAGGCGCACGATGAAGCACGCGCCGCCCAGCGCGGAGTCTTCGACCCAAACGGAGCCTGCCGACGCGGTCACGAATTGTCGCACGATCGACAAGCCGAGCCCCGTGCCGCTGAATGCTCGATTCGGTTTGCCGTCGAGCTGACGAAAACGCTCGAACACGCGCTCGCGGTCCTCGACGCGAATCCCCGGCCCACTGTCGTCGACCGCGAGCACGAGCTCCGTGCGGTCTTGGTCTGGGCCGGAGCCTGGTGCGGCCTGGATGCTGAGCGTGACCCGTCCACCCCTGGGGGTGAACTTGAAGGCGTTGGCCAACAGGTTCATCGCGATGCGTTCCAGCTTTTGCGGGTCGACTAGATACGGCCGCGGGCCCAGCTGAAGCTCGACCTGGTAGTCGATTCCGAGATCTTCGGCGAGCGGCCCAAAGCTCGCCGCCAGCGTACGCAGCAGCGAGCGCACGTCCGTGGCCTTGCGGTCCAATTCCACGCCCACGGCATCCGAGCGCGATAGCTCCAGTAGATCGTTGACGTGTCCGAGCAGCAGATGCGCGTTACGCTCGACCACGGCGAGTGAGGCGTGCTGCTCGGGATTGAGCTGCGCCGCTTCGCGCAAAGCTTGAATCGGTCCGAGGATCAACGTGAGCGGCGTGCGCAGCTCGTGACTCACGTTGGTGAAGGCCTGCGTCTTGAGCTCGTCCAGGTTCTGCAGCTGCGCATACGCGCTCGACAGCTCCTGGAGCACCGCCGTCAGATCGCTCTCGCGCTGCAGAGCCCCGCGTTCGCGAGCGAGCACCGAATCGAGCCGCAGGATCACGCTGCCGAGCAATACGACGCTGCCGATTGCGCAAACGGCCTTCAGAATTCCCAGGCTGCTCGCTGCCCAGCCCAGCGCCGGGGTGAGCTCGAGCGAGTGCGCAAAGTGGAGGATGGCGGTCACCCCGAGCAGGGCCCCAAAAGGCAAGTGCGTGGCACGCAGCGGAAGGTCCGGAAAGCGACGCCCCAGGTAAGTGAGGCTCACCAACCCCACCAAGCACGCCAGACCGAAAACCAGATCCGTGATCGTGGTGACTCGGACTTCCCAAATTGGCACCCCACTCACGGCGAGCAGATCGAGCGGCACGGATTTTTTTTCTCCACTAACTTGCACGTGCGTGCGTGCCGAAGCCCGCGCCGACGCTCGACGCAGTGTAGCCGAGTGTGCCAGCCAGCACGAACGACCACGCCCATTCATGTTCGGAATGAGTCCTATTGGCAACTTTTGCATGTCGCTGGCACGTGTCCTGCTGTTGCAGTTCGCCTCACAACCGGATTCGACGTTGCATTGGAGCCGCGAGCGAACGCTGTCACAATAGCGGGCGAGTGAGGACAAGACTTCGAGTCGTGTGCGGAAGTGCTTGCGATTCGGGTGCGCGTCCGCCTACGTTGCCTGTGAAACTGCACTCATCTCCAGGGGAAGAATCAGAGTGATCTTGAGACCGTCCATCTTGTTCTCACCGGATGTCAACGAGCGCATGCGCATCGAGCTCGACAGCTTGGGCATCAGCGCCGTCAGCTCATCGCAAGCCGAGCAGGCTCACGAGGTCGATCTCGTGCTCGTCTCGCCCATGCAACTCGGGCGAGACGTGGCCGAGCTGCGGCACGCCTTCGAGGACACCCACCCTGGGGTGCCCATGGTCGTGATGGGCGACGCCGGGCTCGAGTCAGCCATCGCGGCCATGCGAGCCGGCGCTGCGGACTACGTGGAGTCGTCGATGACCGCGCAGGAATTGGCAGCGATTGCCCGACGCTTGATCTCCGAGCGAGCGATCGTCAGCAGCCTGTCGGGCTCGACTCGCGGCTCGGATCACGGCTCGGATCTGATCGGCAATAGCCCGAAGGCTCGTGAGCTTCGAGAGCGCGTGCTGCAGCTCGCCAGCTCGGACGTGACGGTGCTCATCTCGGGTGAGACCGGCACTGGCAAGGAGCTGGTCGCGAACCTCTTGCACCGAAATGGCTCGGGCAAGCTGGGCCCGTTCGTGGTCGTCGGTTGTTCGACCATTCCGGCTTCGCTGGCCGAGAGCGAGCTGTTCGGCCACGTCAAGGGCGCGTTCAGTGGTGCGCAGACCGCGCACTTGGGGCTGGTGCGAGCGGCGCACGAGGGCACGCTGTTTCTGGACGACGTAGGCTCACTGTCGCTCGACTTGCAGGCCAAGCTGCTGCGCGTGCTGCAGCAGCGCAGCGTTCGCCCCATCGGCGGAACCCAAGAGGTGCCGACTGATTTTCGCTTGCTCGCGTCCACGACCGTACCGCTCTTGGACTTGGTCAAGCGCGGCACGTTCCGTGAAGATTTGTACTACCGCTTGGCGGTGGTCGAGATCGCGGTGCCCAGCCTGCGCGATCGTGAGCACGACGCGCTGCTCTTGGCCGAGGGTTTCTTACAAGAGGCTTCGGCGCATTTGGGTAAGACGGTGCGCTCGATTTCGACGGCGGCGGCCCGGGCGCTGCTGGCCTATCGCTGGCCCGGCAACGTACGTGAGCTGAAGAACGCCATCGACTACGCGGTGACCGTGGCCGCGTTCGATCACTTGAGCGAGAGCGACTTGCCGGAAGCGCTGCAAGCGCGGCGCAGCGTCACGGGTGATGCGCGCGCCGACGATCCGCGCTGGTCCGCGGTCGAACGACAACACATCGAAGCCGTGTTGCGCTCGGTAGACGGAAACCGCGCCCGCGCGGCGCGGCTATTGGGCATCGACCGCCGCACGCTGCACCGCAAGCTCGATCGCTTGTCCATTGACGTGCCGCCGCGCGCCCGCCCGGGAGTGCTGCCGAGCGACAGCCACTCCAAGTGAGTGTCCCGTGGCTCGCGCAGCGCGCGAGCCACGGCGCAGGGACGCTCAGCCGGCGACCTGGTAGCGCTTCATCTTGCGATACAACGTGACCCGGTCGATGCCCAGCTGGCGTGCTGCCTCGGAGCGATTGCCGCCAGTCTCGCGCAACACGCGCTCGATGTGAGTGCGTTCCAAGGCGTCGAGATCGACTCGTGCGGTGTCGCTGCCGCGAGCCTTGTGCGCCTCCCGAACACGCAGCGGCAGGTCGGACGCTTCGAGCGTCTTACTGGTCGACATGGCCACCGCCGCGCGCATGCCGTTCTCGAGCTCGCGCACGTTGCCCGGCCAGGAATAGGCCAGCAGCGCCAGCTTCGCGCTCTCGCCCAGGACGCGGGGCGCGCCCGCGTTGGGCAGGTTGTTCAAGAAGTATTCGGCCAGCTCGAGCACGTCGTTGCCGCGCTCGCGGAGCGACGGCAAATCGAGCTCGAACGTGCTGAGCCGAAACAAAAGGTCACTCCTGAACTGTCCCGAGTCGGCGAGATCGCGCAAACGCGCGTTGCTGGCCGCGACGATGCGCACGTTCGTTCGGATCTCGCCCACGGTTCCCACCGGGCGAACGCTGCGTTGCTCGATCGCGCGCAGCAAACGCGCCTGCAAGCCGAGCGGCATCGCCCCGATTTCGTCCAGGAACAGCGTGCCACCTTCCGCGTCGCGAAACACGCCGGGGTGGTTACGCGCCGCGCCCGTGAATGCGCCCGAAGCGTGCCCAAAAAGCTCGCTTTCGATGATCTCGGCCGGCAACGCGGCGCAATTCAGGGCCACGAACGGCTGATCGCGCCGATCGCTCAGGGCGTGGATGGCGCGCGCGAAGATCTCCTTGCCCGTGCCGGTCTCACCCGTCACCAGCACCGGCGCCTGATGATTCGCGAGTTGTCGCACGCGATCGGCAATCGTGCGCATCACCGGGCTCGAGCCGACGACACCCGGTACCGGGCGTTCGGAGCCCAGCGCCGTGTCGGCCAGGCGATTCACGCGCGTCGCCCGTTGACGGCGTTCCAGAGCGCGGCCGACCGCAGCGCCCAAGTCCGAGAGTGAAAAGGGCTTGGCCAGAAAGTCCGCCGCGCCCGCGCGCAGACCCAAGGAAACTGCGCGCGTGTCGCCGAACGCGGTCATCAAGATCACCGGCAGATCGGGGCGATTGCCAGCGATGTCCGCGCACAGCTCCAGGCCGCTCTCGCCTGGCATGCGAATGTCCGTGACTACGATATCGACATCGGAATGCGTGCGCGCACTGCGTGCGTCGTGACACACCGTCGCATCGTAGCCCAGGTCACGGAGAGCGCCCGCGACTGCTTCACGTGTCTCATCGTCGTCTTCAACAACCAGAATTCGTGCCGTCATGTTGCTTGTCCCCATCACGCTTCGTGAGTTTGCACGAGCGCGTCCCAAAAAAAGAACCGCCTCGGTGTCCCTGCATCGAAGCTATCATGGGGCGGTTCTGCACGTTCGTCATTTCCTGCCGCGTCATGTAAATCGAGTCGCTGCCAACTCCGGTACAAGGTTTTGTCAGTGGCTTAAGAATGCCCGACGGAATCCGCACGTTAAGGATTTAAATTGGCCCGCTTCCGCCCATTCGTACCAGAAACAGGCCCGCAACAGCGGGTCGAGCCCCGCCTGACGAAATCCGCCAGCTCGAATCATGCTTGTAGAGTGGCTATCGGGAATATCGAGTCGTCACCGAAGATGCGATGATTCAACTGCCGCCACCCGAGCTATTTGAGATCGTAAACCTCGACTGCGCTGTCCAGGAAGCGGGGAACCAACACGCGCCTGCGCTTGCTGTCGAAGCCGAAGTCCGCTGCTCCGCTCAGCCCCGAAAAGACGACCTCGAACTTTCCGCCCAAGCTGCCGCGATAAATGGCTGAACCTTGCCAGCTAGAAACCAGCAAGACATCGGCGATTAACGCCATGCCGTCGAGCCCGCCGCTCGGGATTTTGGTGACGTCGTGCTTTTCGCCTTTTTCGTCGAGGCGGTACACTTCGTCACTGCTGAACGTGTTGACTAACACTCCGTTCGCCACGGCGAACAGGCCATTCGGTCCGCCGAGCTCCTTGCCCTTGGCAAGCGTCTTTAGTTTGCCCTTCTCGATCACGTACACGGCATCGCTCCCCGTGGGCTCGAAGCCGCCCGGGCCTGTTTTCATGCCAGAGTCCGAGACGAACACGCGTCCGTCCTTGGCCACTGCGATATCGTTGAGGAAGGTCGCGCCGGGCACGGCAATGTCCTGCTTGGGTGCCCCCGTTTTGAGGTCGAACAGGCGCACGACGTTGATGTCGGCCACGTACAGCACGCCGCCGCTGATGCCGGAGCCCTTGGGCGCATCGAGTTTGACCTTGCCCACCCCACCGGCGATGAATTTCTCCTTCACGACTTTGCCGTCGGGGGACAGCTCGCTGAGGTACCCGTTGTTATCGGCTCCGTCCGGCTTGCCGTTGATGTTGGACACCAAGTAACGGTCGTTGGCTTCGTCGTACAGCACGCTTTCGGGCGTGGCGATGCCTTCGGTGACGCGGAAGACTGGCTTCGCAGGCGCGGGCTTGGCCACTTCGGGTGCTGGGGGCGGCGCCTCGGGTGCGGGAGACTTGCTGACCTCGATGGGCGCGGGGGCCAAGGCGGAGGAAGCCGGCAACGGGGCTTCCTCGGGTGGAGGCGTCGAGCCCGCGCAACCGGCGGCAAGCAACAACCCGAGGCCCAGAATCGATCGGTGATGCAACATGTCCAGCGCAATAGCATTGCTGGCAAGCGTCGCGGAAGAGCCTCGGCGTTCGGGCGCGGTGGCGTTTTTGCATCATACGCCGCGTGCCCTGCGGGCTCGGCGAAATTCGCCGGCGCGCGCGCTCGGCAACGGGTCGCCGCGCTAGGCGCGATTTCCGACGGCCAGGGCGGCCCGTTCGCCGGAGCGGATGGCAGCGTCGATGCCCGAGCCGTGGAAGGCTGCGCCCGCGAGCCAAAGCGGTTGCCCGGAGAGTGCGGTCTCCAGCGTGCTGACGCGCTCGCGGTGGGTGGCATCGAATACGGGTAGCGCCTTAGGCCAGCGCGAAACGTAGGCGCGCTGTGCGGGACCCCGCGCGCGCACGGCCGAAGCCAGTGCTCGTTCGGCGCGTTCGACCCACGCGCTGTCGGAGAGCGTGAGCAGCTCGTGCTCGCTGGGCCGAAAGAACAGCCGCAAGAGCGCGTGCTCGGCAGGGGCACGATTGGGCAATTTGCTGGAGCTGAAGCTGACCGCGCGTACGCCGCCGAGCTGTTCGGGTGCGGGCACGATGAAGCCAGTGCCGTCGAGGGCATGGGCGATGGCGTCGCGTCGATAAGCGAGGCTCACGGTCAGGCTCGAGAGCAAGGGTGCCTCTCGCAACGCGCTGGCGCTGAGCCCGAATGCGTCGCACAAGAGGCTTGCTGCGCTGGGCGCGCTGGTGGCCACGACTGCGGCGTCGAAGTCGAGCGCTTGGCCATGGGCATCGAGCACGACCACGCCGCCGGGACGCGGCGCGACGCGCTCGATCGCGCGCTGCACGTGCAGCTCGACCCGTGCGCCCAGCGTGAGCGCGAGCTGCGCCGGCAGCTGGCCCATGCCCTGCCAAAACGAGCGGATGCCACGGCCGAGGTCGTCCGCGGGGACTTGAAACCCGAGCAGACGCCCGGCTTCGCCCGGCATCAGCTCGACCAGGTCTTGGCCATCGAAGCGAAACGAGCGTTGCTCGGTTTGTTCCACGAGCTGAGCGGCAATGCCGGCTTCGGCAGCCAACTGCGGCACGACCTCACTGCGCGCGACGAAGCCTTCCGCGCCGTGCTCGACGACGAAGCCGTCCTCCAGCTGCGTCCAGAGCTGCCCGCCAATGCGTGCGCTGGCCTCGAACAGGCTGACTTGGTCGCCCGATTGGGCCCGCCGCAAGGCCACCGTGAGGCCCGCGATGCCTCCGCCGATCACGGCGATGCGTTGCATGCTCATGGCGTAGCACGTCCTGCCGGGCCTAGGCCAAGCACCGCTTGCGTGACCGTCTCGGTCATCAGAGAGATGCCGGCAGGGCTCAAAATATCACGCCGCGTGCGGCGCAGGGCTCAAGATTCGAAGCGGAACGCGCCTTGAGCGTCGTCAGCGACGGGTGCTTCACGGTCCGGCAGCGGGGCTCGGCCGGGCATGGACGCCCGCCGTCCGCTGACGATCACCTCTTCTCGGCCACTGTCGCTGATGGTCCGTACCAGGCGATAGGTGGTATTGCCGTCCGCTCGCGCCACCTCGGGAGCGGCGATCAAGAGTTGCAGCTCGAGCGACTGGCACAGATCGAAGAGCACGCCCAAATTGTCCGGCGATAGCCGATTGGCTTCGTCCAAAAATAGGAAGCGCAGCGAGCCGTGCTCGCGCTTGCCGCGCAGCAAATTGGCGTCGCGTTCCCATTCGCTGAGCACGACCATCATCAAGGCCGCGCCGACCCCGATCGCCTCGCCGGTCGACAAGCGGGTCGGGTTGGCCAACTCCCAAACGTCAGCGCTTTGGCGCAAGATCTCCACGGACAGCTCGACGTACTCGCGATAGTCGAGGATTCGGTGTCCGCCCGAACGCCCGCCCGCGTAGCGCCGGAACACTTCGTTCAGGGCATCCTCGATCGGCAGCGTGGGCTGGAACAGCAGCTCCTGCGCGTCACCCTCGCGCAGCGCCCGCAGCACCTGTGCCATGCGCTCCACGCGTTCGGCGCGCACGCGAATGCCCTGGATGCTGCCAAAGCGGATCGCTGCCAAGCTTTGGTTCAAGCGTCGGACTTGGCTGCCTGCGCGCCGCAATTGCACTTCGATGCTACGCGCAATGTCCTCGGACGCGCCGCGTAGATCGCTCTCTTGCCGCGCCAGTCGGCGCTCCAGGCCGAACAATTGATCGCGCAGGCGTTCCAGCGCTTCGAGCGGGTCCGAAACGTCTGCAACCTGCGTGGGGACGCGGCTACTCAGCCACTCGCGCGCCACGAGCCAGGCCTTCAGGTAGGCCTCCCCGCGCGCGTTGCGCCGGTCCTCGCCGAACAACTGCTCGAGCACCGTGACCTGCTCTGCGCCGCCGTGCGCCGAGCGCAGCCGATCGAGCAAGAGCTCGCACTTGCTGCGTGCGTCCGCCCACAGCTCGGCGCTCGCGCGCGGGGCGGGGGCCTCCAGCCAGGCCGCGCTGCCGAGTGAGCGGAGCGCGCCGTGGCTGACGCTGCTCTGCAGCGCTTGCCAGGCTTCACGGCTGGGTTGGGCTTGCTGCTCCGCGGCTTTGATGGCGCGAAACGCGGCATCGTTTTCACGCGCCAGCTCGCGGCGTCGCTCGGCCATCAACCCCAGGTTCATGCTCAGCTCCCGCTCTTCGCGGTCGCAAGCATCGGCCTCGGCGTTCAGCTCGGACAGCGCATGATCGTGCGAGCGCAGGTCGAACGCCGAAAAATCAGCGACTCCGACTCGGGCCAGCTCCGTGTCGAGCCGTACGCATTGAGCGACCAAGGCGGCACGTTCGGCCTCGACCTGCTGCCAGGCGAGCGTGGCTCGTTCGCGCACACTCTCGGCCTCCTCCAGGGTGCGTTCGGCTTCGGCTAGGGCCGTGGTGGCGGCGGCGTGTTGTTCTTCGAGTGCCGGTACCAGCGCCACCGACTCGAGCGCGCGCTGCTCGGCGTTGGAGTCGAAATAACCGACGAGCTCACGAACTTCCAGCAGCGCCTCGCCGATTTCGAACCAGCGATCGCGCTCGAGATCGAGCGCTTGGCGTTCGCTGTGCAATGCCAGCAGGGCTTCTGGCCGGCTGGCAGGAAAGCGCAAGGCTTGCAGCGTTGCTTCCAACGTTCGCCGCGCTTCGGCGACGCGGCCGAGCTCACGCCGTGCCGCCTCGCCCTCGGCGATGCCAGCCGTGAGGGCCGCGTAGGCTTCGGCGTGGTCACGGCCGTCGAGCAAGAAGCCATCTATGAGCAGCGCGCGCAGGCTGGCGACGCGCGGTGCGAGCTCGCCTGCCTGAGCCAAAGCGCGGCTGTGAGTGAGCTCGAGCTCACGCCGACGAGCGCGCACTTGCTCGAGCCGCGTGTGACACGCCTCACGCAGCGGCCCCAGCCGCTCGCCGCCGATCACGCTCGGGTCTTGCACGATCGGGCGTAACTCACGGAGCGTCGCTTCCAGCCTTCGGCAACGGCGCTCGGCGCTATCCAAGCGTGTGGCGATGCTTTCGGCTTCTTGGCGCAGGCTCTCTGCGCGTGCCAGGCGCGCCCGACGCCCGAGCATGGGCTTGGCTGGCAAACGCGTGATGCGCGAGCCGAATCCGTGCACCACCACCACGTCGTGCTCCGCAGGAGCGTCGGTTTGCTCGAGAAACTGCGCGTCTGAGGCGACCAACCAAATGCTCTCGAGCTCGCGCGGTCGCCCCGCCAGCTGCGCCGCCACCGCTTCGGGATCGCTGACGACCAACGCATTCAACAAAGGACCGAGGCGCGCTTCGAGCTCGGCCGCTCGCTCCGGCTCGATATCGTCGAAGCGTTGCAGCAAGAGCTCGGCGTCCAGCTCGTCGCGCAAGCGCAAGAGCTCGGGGTGAAAGGAGCCGCCTTGGGCTTCGAACTCCGCGGCCTCGCGCAAGGCGGCTTCACGTTCCGCAGCCAGCTTTCGGTCCTGAGCGCAGAGCGCCTCGTGCTCGCCCTCGAGGCGCAAGTACAGCTCCTGCGCGGCCTCCCAAGTCCACGATTCGCTGCTTTCCTCGACATTGGACAGCACGGCGTAAGCGGCGCTCCGGCGCGCGGAGCGAGCTTCCAGCGAGCTGAGCTCGCTTTCTGCGGCGCTTTGCTCGAGGCTCGAGCGCTCCAGCGCGCTGCGCGCGTCGCGCGCCGCTTCTTGCGCGCTGCCGAGCTCGAGCTCGGCCGTCGTTAGCGCCTGGGCGATCAGCTCACTGCTCGGGTTTTGTTCCGCGCCGAAGCCGAGCGCGTGCGCGCGGCGGCGCGCGCTGGCCTGGCGCGCGGCCAGGCCCTCGGTCTCACGCAGGGCGGTCGCCAGCGCGGGCGCACGCGCGGCCAGCTCCTCGAGCCGCGCCAAGCGCAACAGCTCGCGTTGCGCACGTTCGTAGCCGAGATCGCTGGTGGGCTGCCCGATGATCAGCGAAAGCGCTCGCGTCGCCGCGGCGTGCTCGCCGTGTCCGCGTTCGATCAGCTCGACGTCACGCGCGCAGCGCAAGCGTTCGGCGTCGATGCGTTCGCTCTCGCGCGCCGCGCGTTCAGTGCACGACCGGAGCTCGCTGACTGGAAAGCCGGGTTCCCCGAGCAGCTCGCGCAGCTCTCGCAGCCGACTTTTGGCCCGGCGCTCGCCGTGCGCATTGCGATGCAATTCGTCCAGGCCCTTTTGCACGTCGGCCAGGCCTTGCGCGCTGCGTTCGTAGGCTTGGCGCGCCTGATCGCGGGTCGCGAGCCGCCCGGCCCGCTCGGCTGCGGCCTGCTCGCGTTCGGAGCGAGACAAGAGCTCGGCGCGATCGCGCGCCTGCCGTTCGCCTTCGAGCGCGCGCCGCTCCACCACCAAGGCGCGTGCGTGTCCGAGCTGTGCCTGACTTTCTAGGGATTTTTTGAGCTCGGCGCGTTTGTCGGCCAGCCGCTGGCTGAGCGCTGCGTGGCGGGCCGTGCGCTCCTTGGCCGACTGGTCGAGCGCTCGCAGCTCTTCTGCCAAGCGGGCCTCGGCGCTGTGCGCCGTCTCGACCCCGAGCTCGAGCTCGCGGGCTTCTTCGCGCGTGGCGAGCAGCGCGGCGCTGAACATGCTTTGCCCAACGTCGTACACGCCGGCGATCTCGTGCTCCAGGCGCTGCGCCTCACTGACTTCGACGCGCGTGCGCCGGCAGGCATCCAAATTGCCTCGCATACGCGTCAGCGTGTCGCCCAAGCCGCTCTCCTCGCGTAGTAGGAAAGAGCGCAGCTCCGAGGTCAACGCGCGCGAGATGCCGCCGGTCATGCTGGTGCGCAGCATTTCGTTGAACTTGTTTCGGTCCTCGTCCGTGCTCAACCGCAGCGGGCTGATGCCTTGCTCGAAGAGCGCGGCGAAGTACTCCTTGGCCGTGCCGTAATTGTGCAGCGTGCCGCCCAAGGCGCGGGCATTTTCGCTCAGCTCCGCGCGCGTTGGGACTTCGTCGGCTCCGTCGCGGCGCTGCAGCAACAAATCCTGCATGCGAAATTCGGGGTTGAGGCCGCTGACCAGGAACGGCTGAGCTTCCACGCTGGGCTCGCTCTTGCGTGTCAGCTCGACGCCCGCGACGAGCCGCGTGCCTCCCTGCAGCTCGACTTCGAGCGCCGCGTACGAGGAGCTTCCGGGCTCACCGAGTCGGCCCCAGATCCCCTTGTCGCCGCCCGTGGCTCCACTTTCGCCCAGGTTGGTGAAGCGTAGGCGTGACATGTCGGGCATCAGCACCACGTAAGCGGCGATCATCACCGTGGTCTTGCCGGCGCCGTTGGCGCCCTCGAGTGCCGTCACGTTCGGGTCGAGCAGATAGCGTTCGTAGAAAACGCCCTTCCAATTGACCAGAGCGAGCGCAGTCGCTCGCGCACGCGTCACGTTTCTTCCTCGGCCGCTTCAGGCTTGGCCGTTTCAGGCTCGGCCGTTTCAGGCTCGGCCGCTTCGGGCGGCGAGACGTACTCGCCGAAGTCGGCAAACTCGCTCAGTACCTCGCTCGGAAGCTGGAAGGGCTCCGGGGCTGGCTCGGCTGGCTCGAGCTCGTCTGGTTCGTCCCGTTGCTCGTCGTCATCGTCGTCACCGCCGCCTTCGCCGAGCACGAGCTCACCGCGCGCGACCAGGCGTTCCAGAGCTTCCGCCGGTGAGCCGCGACCGCGGACCGGCTCCGCGAAGCGCAGCAGCCCAGGACGGAGCCTGAGGCTATCGGAGTCGAGCAGATCGACGAAGCCGAGCGCGGCCAGGCGCCGCAGGGCCTCGGCGAATTTGCCGCGCACCGTCTCTTCGGCCACACGCTCGTCGACGCGCTTGCGCTTGGGGTTGAAGGCGCGTGTCAGCGCGTCACTGCCCATCACGGCAGCCAAGTGCGAGAGCGCGTCGGCGCGCTTGATCACGCCACCGGACTGCAGCGTCGCTGGATCGAGGTAAAGCAAGGTCAAGGCCTGGCCGACCAACATTTCCGGCACCGACAGATGACGCCGGCCGAGCTTGTCGCCGGTCGGCAGCAGGTAGAAATAGCCGTCCGCCGGGTGCATCAGCTCGCAGCCGAAACGCCGGTAAAAGGCCTCGAGCAGCGCCTGCGCGTCGACCAGAAACGTGTACCAGAGATTGTCTTCGCGATCGACGTGGCGGCCCCGGCGCAACGCCAAATCCAGATCCGGAAACAGCTCGTCCGAGACGACGTCGCCGAGCGCGAGGTAGCGCGTGTCAGTCACGGGCCGCCCCCTTTGCAATCTTCCATTCCTCAATCACCAAACCGTCGTGCACGCTGACCCAAGGTCGGTCGCGATCGATCGTCGTGCGCGCCAAGCGAGCCACGACTTGCGCCACCCGGCCAGCCGTGACGAATTGCAGCTCGCCGGGTGTCTCGGCGCTGACTTGCTGCGTCACTTCACACAACCCGCTCGGACCGCGAGACAGTGCGCCTTGGACCAGCTCCTCCACGATCGCATGTTGGTCGACCGCGTCGTTGTCGCTGGGCGGGCGCTCGCGCTCGGCGCGCGGCCGGCTCACCTTCGGCTTGTCGTCCTTGAAAGGCTCGATTTCGCGTAGCAAACGCGGCGACCCTGCGGCGGCGACCGAGAGCGCGAAGGGCCGGGCCGTATGCTGCGAAAGCTGCTCGCGCAGGCGCTGGATCAAGGCGCGCGAGGGGTCGAGTCGCACGACGTCGCACAGGTAGCGGTGCACGTACTGATAGTATTCGGACCAGGCGCGTTGCCGGGCGGCACCCCAAGCGCGGATGCGATCGACCTGTTCCATCACGCGCTCGACCGCGGCTTCCGCGGCTTCCTGCTGCGCGCTGACCGTGATCTCTTGAATGTCCTGCAGCAGCGAGGAAAGCTCGTGCGCATCGCGCAGCAAGATTTCGTTCAGCTCGGTGAGCGTGCGGCTGGTGCTCTCCAATAGCTCCAGGCACTGGTCCACCGCGCCGAACCAATCGGATTCCAAGAGCTTGGCGATTTGCGCTTGAAATGCCTGCTGTTCCAGATCGAGGCTGCGCTGGCGGCGTTCGATGCCGCTCACCAGGTCGCTGACGCTGACGCGCAGCGGCGCCTCGACGCCATTTTTCCAGTCGGCCTCGGCTTGGGCTTCGCCCGCCCGGGTCAAGATCTCGGCCAAGCTCACGCGCAGGCTGCGGGTCAGCTGAGTGAGGTTCTCTCGCGTCAGCGACTCGTCCTCCAAATACGATTCGACGATGCCCGCTGCCAGGCGCGTCAGCGCGAACTCACCGGCGCGCAGCACGCCGGCACCGTCGACCCGCGCGAGTAGCTTTTGATCGCGCAGGCGCTGAATCGCGTGCGTCGCGCGCCGCTTCACGTAGTCCGCGCGCGGCTCGAGCAGCGCACACACCTGCTCGAATACCTCGCTCAGCTTTTCCTCGTTGAACGCCGAAAGCGCCGCCCCCTCGGCCTGCAAATGCAAAGCCGAAAGGAAGCACAGATCCAAAGTCCCGAGCTCGAGCGCAGGCTGGCTGCGCGCCAGCGCGGCGAGCACGAGCTTCGGATCTTTGGCGGGGGCCGTCATTGGGCACGGGCCTTATAGTCTGGAACGACGGCTTCGGGGGGACGCTAGGCTAGCGGTCCGGGCTTTGCTCCCGAGAGCCCCGAAATTGCTCACGACTTTGCGAAAACCGCGCTCGATTCCAGCCCCTAACGGCCCAGCACGCCGAGTTGGAACGTGATCATCTGAACGTCGTGCACCGAGTCGAGGAAGGACACCACCGGCTCGGCCGAGTAACGGCCTCCGAGCAAGAACGCGGGGCCCTTGCGGCTGGTGTTGATCACTACGCCCGCTTCCACGCCGAGAGCGATCGAAGACTGGTTGTCGTAAATGGCCAGATCGGCGGCGGCCGTCTGGAGCGTGGACCAGCCGAAACCGACGTTGGCGCCGACGTAGGGGAGAACGGGCCCTTCCTCGAGGAAGAAGAAGTCTCCGCCGACGCGAACGGTTCCCATCAGCAGACTGTTGTAGGCCGTGGCGGTGACTGCACCGTTGGGGCGCTGATAAGTGGTCCGCGGCCTTTGCTCGGCAAACGTTTGCCAGTCGATGCTGGCGCCGATGGTGATTTTCGGGTGCACCCAATACTTGAGAAAAAGCTCGAGCCCCGCAGCGCTCGCGTTACTCGTGAAATCGCGCACGCTTCCGACCGGGATGCCGACGTCCCACGCGAGGCCCCCCATGATGTGGCCTGTGTTGTCGTTCGCCCCTGGCGACGAGCGCGGTGCGGAGGGCGGTGGCGGCGGGGCTGGCTCGAGTACCGGCGCAGGCGGGAAGGACGCCACCGCTGCTGCGCTGGGCTCAGGCTGCGGCGCTGGCGCGGGCACCGCTGGTGCGGCGGGCGCGGGCGCGGGCTGGGCTGCCGCTGCGGGTTGCGGCGCGGGTTGCGCGACCGGCGCATTCTGGGCTGCTGCCGTAGCGGAGATCGCCGACACGAAAACGATCCAAGGGAGTCGCTGCCTCGACTTGATCATGAGCTTTTCCATGCGCGGCTACTTGGTCCCCGTCGACGATGCCGACGTCAAGTAAGGTGACTGGGCGAAGGCTTGGTTGATGCCGTCTTGACCATCGCGCAAATTGAGCTCGACACCGTAGACGCCAGAGAACCAGATGCCCGGAAGGTCCGTGGGGGCAGTGCCACCCTCGCCACCTTCGCCGCCGTCGGGGTTCGCTTGCGCTTGCGTGAGATCGACGATGTGTGTGGCGAGCAAGTCGGAACGCCAAACGTCGGTGCCGCAACCGCCGTAGTAGGGATAGTAACCCCAGCCAGGATATCCCCAATACCCGGAATCCCACCAAGAGTAACACCAGGTCGAAGTCGAAACGAGCGCGAGGTAGTCGAGCTCGACCCCCAGCTCGGCGTCGGCTTTTTCAACGGCCTGATAGCCACGCGCCACGAGGTTCAGCTGCGTGGCGTCGAGCAAGGGCTGCGCCTTTTCGGGATCGACCAACTCGACGCTGCCGTCGTCCTTCAAGGTGCGGATTTCGGGCCGCAGGTAGAACGTATGAAACGAGCCAAAATCCACGTTCGGCGCGTAGCGAGTGATCACCACGGGATCGTTGAAGAGCTCTTCCGTGGGCGGCGGTGCCCCGCAGCCGGTGACCAACAGCACGACGACTGCACTCAGCGTAAGCCATACCCGACGCATGTTTGTTTTCCTCGAAGGCAGGGCGGCTATAGCCGGCGGATCTACGCGAGTCAATGGCTTGAGGCCTAGCCGTGTGCTACCACACTCGAGGAAGTATCGAATCGAATGAAGGCGCCTGCACTGCTCACTTCTCTCGTTGGCCTCGTTAGGCTCGTTGGCCTCGTTCTGACCTGCTCTCTATTCGTGGCTTGTCACTCGCAAGTGAAACAAGTCAGCAGCGATGCGGGCAATGGTTCGCGCCGAGGCTCGCCGCCCCTGTGCTTCGACTACCGAGGTGAAGTGCAAGCCACGGGGCAGTCGGGCGTCAGTAACGTTTGGGCGTACCTCAACAACACCTGTAGCTACACCGTCGACTGCACCATCTACGACGACGTGACCGAGAAGGAGCAGCAAGTCGGAGTCGTTGCTTACCGGCAATTGCGCTTCCTGCTCGCCAGCGGCGTGCCAGCCAACAAAGTCCGTTTGAAGCTCGAATGCAGCTGGAACCCCTAACTCGGCGGTTCACTCTCTAGAAGGCCTCGCCCAGCCCGAAATGGAAGGCCATGGGCAGACCCAGGAAGCGATCCGGTTCGCCTTCACCGGGGGGCAATTCCGGCTCTCCGACGTGTTGTAGGTAGGGTACGCGCACACCGAGATCGAAGCGCACGGCACCGACCGGCGTTCGCAGGCGGAAGCCGCTGCCCGCGGAAAGGTGCGGGTAGGCCAGGCGAAAGCTTACGGTGTCCCGCGTCACGTCGCTCGTATCGACGAAGAATACGACTCCGGCCAGGTCTGACAACGTCACTCGGAGCTCGAGCGACATTTCCCAAAGCGTGAGTCCTCCCAGCGGTTGCTCGCATTCGGGTGGTGGGTTCATGACCGTGCAGTTGATGTTGGTGGGGGCGAGAAAGCCGAGCACACCGTGCGGTCCGACCTCGTTCAGCAGGTAGCCGCGATTCGAAGTGGCTCCCCCCGAATAGAAACCTCGAAAGAGCAGGATCTGTTGGTCGCGAGTCAACGCGCTCTGGTCCGCGCTCGAGTTGTTCTGGCTCAGCGAGTCGCCGTAGCAGCCTCGCGTGGCCGAGCTGCCACAGCGATCGGGGAACAACAGGCCGAGGGTTCCGCGCCAGCCGAGCGTCAAATTGGCGCCGAGCTTGGCATACAGCCGCGCTTCCGGCCGCAAGCGCACGTCTTTGGCGTCGCCGACGAGCGTGCCGGCCACTTGAGTCGCGACTTGGAAGTAAGCCCCCGAGCGCGGCTCGATCGGATCGTCGCGCAGGTCGAGGTCGAGCACGAGCTCCGGGTAGAGCACGAGCACGGTGTCGAGACCTGCCGGCATTGGGCCGAGGTACATGAACGGAAAGCGCGCTTCGAAGTTGTAGCTCGCCCGGGCGCGCAAGCGGCTCTGAAAGAATGGCCGTTCGGCACCGAGCGCATCTTTCAGCTCGCGAAAGCCGATGATGTTGTCACCCGGATTGTAGTCCGCGTAGATCACCGGATAGATGTTGAACTCGCTCCTCGCATAGCCGGTCGTGCGCGGGTCCAAAATGGCGGGCTGCTCGACCTCCAGGGCGGTCTCGAGCTCGGGCAGCACCTGCACGGAGGCTCCCTCGGTGCCAATCGGATAGAACGTGAGCCCAGGCGTGACGGTGAACGAAAGCTTGCGCAGACCGCCCAGAAAATTGCGGCTCTCCCAGCCGCCACGCACGGCGGCCCGGGTGCGGTTCGTGTCCGATTCCAGGGCTGCGCCCACGTGCACGGCGTGCGTTCCACCCTCGGCCACCACGACCCGCACGGGCACGCGGGGGTCGTCCGGATGATCGAGCACCGGATTCACCTCGACGTTCGAGAATACTCCCAGGGCGGAGACCCGCCGGCGTGCAAGGTCCAGCGCGCGCCGCGAGAAACGCATGCCCGGGTCGAGTGCCAGCTTTCCGTACACCACGCGCCGGTCGAAATCACGCAAGCCCTCGATCTGGACGTCCCCGATCACCGACTCCAGCCCGGCACTGACGCGGTACTCGAGGACCGCCGTCTTGTGAGCGGCCGCAACGATTGCGTGCTCTTCGACGCGTGCGAACGCATAGCCGTCGTTTGCGAGCGCCGCTTCGAGCGCGCGCGCATCGGCGTGAAAGCGACGTTCGTCGAGCGGAGTGCCGACCTTCAGCTCGAGCGCGTCGCGTGCGTCGGCGATGGTACTCTTGGCTAGTCCGTCGATGCCGGGCAGATCGATGCGCGTGACGCGCACGGGTGGGCCCGGGACGACCACGATCTCGACACTGACGCCATCCTTGTCGTTCGAAAGCACGCGGGCGGCGCGAGTCGTGGCTTCGTAATAGCCGCGCGCCCGATAGAAACGCTGGATGCGCGCGAGATCCTTGGCGAGGGTGCTGGGATCGTAGGGCACGTCGGCGCGGGTGGCGATGCCGCGCCGGAGCTCGGCTTCCTCACCGGTGGTGTCGCCTCGAATGTCGACCGCGGTTACGACTTGATGTCCGGGCGGAGGCGTGTGCGCACAGGCGATGGCAGTAAAGAGGACGAGCAACGCGCACAGGATGCGGCCTCCCAGCCGGGGATCGAGCAGCTCTTTCAATGCGCCCTTCAAGCAACGCGCGCGAGCTTGCGAGGGCAAGATGCACATGTCAAGCTCCGCAAATCTTGCGTTCGGCGACGTGGGTGAAGGCACTCCGGGTCACGCTTCGCCGCTTCGCTCGCCGCGCGCTCGTTGCAGCCAGCGTCGTTGCGATCAGCGCGTTGGTCGTCGTCTGCGCGTTGCTCGTTTACCTGCATTCGGCTTCCGGACGCCGCTTATTGGCCGCGAAGGTCAACGCATTGGTCAGTGGGGAGCTGGTCGCCGAGCTTCGAATCGAGCGCATCGACGTCCTTGCCGCCGATCGGCTGGTGGTCTCCGGCGTGACCCTGTTCGACGCGCGCGGACGGGCCGTGGTGCGCGTGCGCGGCTTGAGTGCGCACTTCAATCTGTTGGCACTCATCGCCAACGCCGTCTCTCGCCCCACGCTGGTCGTGGAGATCCCGGAGGTGCGCGCCGAGCTGCTGGAGGTTGGCTTGTATCGAACGGAAAGCGGGGGCGTGTCACTGACGGAGGCGTTCGCCAGCCGAAACCCCAGCACGACTCCGACGAAACCCGGCTCGGGTCCGCTGATTCATTTGCGCAAGATCTCGGTCGAGCGCGTCTCGGCCCATACGGATTTGAGTGGTCTGGAGCGGACGACCGCTGAGATCCATGCCCTGCGCTCGAGCTTCGACTGGTCTCCCGAGCTGCTCTCGGTCGGGGTGCGCAGCGAAGATTTGCGGGTCTCGGGGGCACTACCGGATCCCGTGCAAGCGCGGGTGCAGGCCCAAGTTCGGCTGCCAGGGACGACGGAGGTGACACTCGACGGCAGCGCCGGCGTGATCCCGATTCAAGCCTCGTTTCGCGCGACCGGTGACCAGCTCGGGCTCTCTCTGAGCTCGCCTGCGCTCGCGCCGGACGCCATGCGCACGCTCGTGCCTGCCTGGCCGCTGCATGTTCCGGCGGCCGTTCGAGTCGAGCTCACCGGTCAGCCAACTGCCCTGCACGCCGAGCTCGAGGCGCAAGCCGGCCCGAGCCGCCTCACTGCCACCGGCACCGTAGCGCTCAGTCCAAGCGTCAAGGCGGAGCTGGCCATCACCGGTCGTGAGCTCGACGCGCGACTTTTCGCTCCAACGCTCGCGCGCACCGCGCTCGGCGTCGATGGCAAGCTCGAGCTCGCGCTCGAACCAAGTGTGCGCGTGGAAGCGACCACGCGCTGGGCGAAAGGCGATCTGTTCGGCGTGGCAGTGCCCGAGATCGACATTCACGCCGTGTATGCCGAGGGCACGGTCACCGGCAGTGCTGCAAGTGCGGACCCGGCCCTGCCGGTGTCCTTGGACTTCGGGCTGTCGGCACAAGGCGCGCTGAAATTTCACGCGCGCGTGCAGCGTCTCGATCTCGTCGCGCTCGCTCCCTACGGGGTGCAGGCTCAGGGGCAGGTCGACTTCGACGCAACGGGCGAGTTGGCACAGGAAAAACTGCTCGCCGCGTTCGAGGCGCGCCTACGCGGCCTGAGCCTTTCGCCGCTGCGCGCGCAGACCACCGTCGTGCGCGGCAAGGTCCGAGGCTCGACTGCTCGAATCGAGCAGCTCGGGCTCGAATTGCAAGCAGAGGGTGAGAAGCTCGCGGTCGGCACGGTCGAGCTCCCGGTCTGGGCGCTCGAGTCCCACGGCTCGCTCGCGCGACAAGTCGTCGCCCTGCGTGCAGGCCCGGAAGCCGCGCCCACGCTGCAAGCCTCGACGACGCTTGCTTTCGAGCAGGGCGTGAGCCTGAGCGAGACCCAGCTCGAGGCGGCGCTGAACGGCGTGCAGCACCAGCTGGCGCTGAAATCCGCTCGTTTCGCGGCGCAAGGGCTGGAGCTGCGCGAGCTACGCTGGCAAATCGGAGCAGGCACGCTGGCCGGTTCCGCGTTCATCGGCCCAAGCCGCAGGCAGGTCGAGCTCGAGCTGAGTGGGCTCGAGGCCGAGACCGTGCTGAAGACGCTGGGCCTCGACGCCATCGGCGTACGAGGCCGATTGACTGCGCGCCTTCAGTTCGAGGAGGACGGTCGCGCTCGGCAAGGACAAATGCAAGGCAGCTTCGCCGACGGCGCAGTGCCCGAGCTCGGCGCGGTTCAGGTGGACATCAGCGCCACCATGGCAGACACCGAGGTCGAAGCGCAGGCGACCGTGTCCGTGCCCGAGCTCGGACAGGGCAAGCTGTCTGCGCGCGTCGCGCTGGGGAGAGCGCCGATCACGCTGGCTGCTTTGGCCAAAGTGGCGGGCGAAATTCGCCTCGACGTCAGCAACATCGAGCTGCGAGAGGTCGCCCGGCGCTGGCTCCCCGCCGCAAATGGCGCCCTGTCCGGTCTGGTCGACGGCAGCGTTCGGTTGGGCAAGGCCGCGGCGAACGCGCCGCTGGCACTGAGCTACGAGCTGAAGACTCGCGAGCTTGCCCTGCACAGCCAACGCTCGAACGGGGAGGGCTCGCTCTTGCACGCAAAGCTGTCCAGCCGCGGTCAGATCGACGCCAGCGAAACTGGCCTGGAGATCGAGCTCGAGGATGGGGCAGGTCCGTGGCTCAGCGCAAAAGTCGAGCAAAGCGTGAGCTTGCCCGACCTGCTGCGCGTGCTCGGCTCTTCCTCGCTCGCGCCGCTGTCGAATGCACCGCTGCGCGCCGTGATCAGCGCGCGTCCTCGCTCGCTGGAGCTGCTCGGCTCCGCGAACCCGCTTGCCATTCGAGGTGAGGTAGCGGCGAACGTCAACGTCACCGGTACCGCCAGGCGTCCCGAAATCGCGGGCTCGTTGCAGGCGACGGGCCTGGGGACCGGCACGGATCCGAACGGCAAGCTGGCGCTCAGCGTCGACTATTCGGCCGAGCGCGAGCAATACTCGTTTGCTGCGCGTTACGAAACCCGCGGGCTGGCCAAGCTCGAGCTCGACGGTGCGGGCCATTGGGGCTGGTTCGAAGCGGGCTTCGGTCGGGATTGGTCGGCCCGTGCCAAGGCTCGGCTGGAGGGGGTCGAGCTCGCTGCGCTCGGCGATCTGGCAGGAGTGCCGGTGTCGGGCCAAATCGGAGGCCACGCTGAGATCACTGCTTCCGCCAGTCAGTTCGAAACGAACGTGGAGCTCGCTCTCGAGCAGCTGGCGCTCGAGCGTCAGGCGTTGGGTAACGGCAGCGCGCAGCTGCGCGTGCATCGAGGCTTGGCGGAAGCGCAGCTGAGCCTTGCAGCAGCGAACGCCACGCTCGAGCTCTCGGGCCAGCTGGGGTTGTGCTGGGATGGCGGTCCGTGTGTCGACCCGAAGCGCGGCGGCAAGCTGGAAGCAAAGGTCCGTAACTATCAGCTCGCCACTCTCGCGCCGTTGCTTCGCTCCGCGGCGAGCGAGGTGCGCGGGCCGCTCAATGGTTTCGTCGCCCTCGGTTGGGAGCCCGCGGACGCGGCTGGCAAGCACAAAACTCAGCTACGCGCAGACGCGAGCGTGTCGGGTGGAAGCGTGACTTTGGCCTCGGGCGCCGGCTCGATTCAATGCGCGCAGCTGCGTGTCCAGGGCCGGGACAACGGCGTGCTAAGCGTGAACCTCGACGGCTGCATGCAGTCGCACAAGCCCAATCTTTGGGCCAATGCCGACGTGCACTGGAATGGGCCGGTGCCCGAGCGCGTCGAAGCAGAGGCGCACTTCGACAAGACTCCGCTGTCGTATGACGGCGTCGTACTCGGAACCGCCACCGTTGACCGCAAGGGGCCCCCCATCCAGCTGGTCGTGAACCTCGCGGGCGCCAAGCGCAGCATCGAACTGAACATTCCCGTGCTCAAGTTCGAGCTCCCGATCAAGGACGACACGAGCCTCGTCGATTTGGAGGAGGACCCAGCGATCGAGGTGACGGAGGCGAGAGCGCCGCCCGCGCCGAAGAGCGAGAGCGCTGAAAATAGCACCCTTACCGTGTCGGTTAAGCTTGGCAAAGCCGTCAGCCTTCAGCAACAGGGGATGCGGATTCCGGTCACCGGCGGCCTGACGCAGGGCGCAGACGGCCTGCTCGACGGGAGCATCGTCTTTCCCGAGGGTGGCGTCGTGCCTCAGTTGGGACAGCTGTTCCGGTTGAAGAAGGGCAGTGTTCGCTTCGACCATCAACCGGTGAAGGAAGGTGTCTTGAACATCGAACTTTCGACGCGCACCGCCGATGGAGTGGTGGTTGACCTGTATGTGAGCGGAACCATCGCAAACCCGATCGTTCGCTTTCAAAGCGATCCGCCCCGGAGCGAAAACGACATCATGGCGCTGCTGCTCGGCGTTCAGGGCAGCGACACCGCGAGCACCAACAAAGGTCAGCAGGGACGCGGCGGCGCGGCGACTGCGCTGGCGATGAATCAATTGCTGAAGGGTTCTGCGCTGGGCGGCCTGCAATTTGGCGCCGGTCAGACCAACAAGGGTGACTCGGTGAGCACGGTGTCCATGCGCGCCAGCAGCACGGTGTGGCTGGAAGGCCGAACCGTGCGCAGCACGAGTCAGCGCGCTGCGAATAGCGGCGCGCTGTCGAGCGGCGTGGTCGATTGGCGCTTTGCTCGTGGCTTCAGCTTGCGCACGCAACTCGGGAACATCTCGGGGGTAGAATTGCGTTGGTCGCATCGCTACTGACGCCGCGCAGAATCTAGGTTAAGGCCGAGCCTGGGATGATTCGGCGGCGCCGCGGCATACACCGACCTCTCGACTGCCATTCAGGGACGCTCGTGAACCGTGATCCTCGTTTTCCCGGGTTTTCAGGTGCAGTGGCGTTCTAGGATCCGCACGCTGCTCGTGCTGTCCGGCCTTTCGTGTGCTGCCCGTCACGCCGCGGCGGGCGGCGCGCTCGGCGGCAACGGAACGCAAATCGAGACCAGCAGCTACGCGCTCGATCTCTTCCACGGTCCCGTCTTTGCAGGCACGCGCGTCACCGGCCTGGGCGGCGCCTACGTCGCCATCGCGGAGGACGTCGATGGCGATCTACAGAACCCGGCCGCGCCCGCCGTACGCCCGTTTTTCTCGTATTCGCAGTTCGACTATTGGCTGGGTTTCGGGATCACGTTTCCTGCCACCTTGACCGGTGTGGACTTCTTCAACAGTGGCAGCAAGACCAACCTCACCAACACGCCCGACGCGTTCGTCTTCTTCACGCCAGCCGTGAATCTGCAATGGGGTGAGTTCGGGTTGGGCCTCACCCTGGAAATGCAGCAGTACGAGCTCTCGGGTCCGCCACCCGGCAAATCCATCCGCGTCACCATCCCGACCACGCACCTGCAGCTTGCTCGTGGCATCGACCACAATCAATTGGTGATTGGCGCAGGCGCTCGCTTGGTTTCGATGTCCGTGGCCGGTCCGGACGCGGGAACGACGTTCAGCTCGAGCGGCATCGGTCTCGAGTTCGGCGCCGTGTACAAGCCGGAGAACATTCCACTGCGGCTGGGCGTCGCCGTGCGCACCCCCGTTCAGACCAAAGCCAGCTATCGCGAAGGACTGCTGCCGGATGCGAACGGCGATTTGGTCGTTCAGACCGAGACCGGGCCCGCGTACCTGCCGAAGATCGTGGCCGTGCCCTGGGATTTCAATTTCGGATTCGCCGTGCAGCTCGGCCGACGTCCGCTCAACCCTCCCTGGCGAATGCTGCCCGAGCTCACCGAGCGACCCACGCTCGAGCATCGCCTGAGGGAGCTCGATCGCGAAGAAGCAGAGGAGAACGCGCTGCGCCTCGCGCGAACCCCCGCCGAGCGAGAGCGCATCACGCGCAGCTTCGAAAGCGAGCAAGCGGCAGACGACCGGCGCTTCGCCGACCAGCAGTTGAGCGCCCAGCAGCGCATCGCGCGCGAGCATCTGGCCATGAACCGCTTTTACGTGCAAATCAGCGGGGCCATGCTGGTTTCCGGCTCGGTCGACGCAGCCGTTGGCATCGAGAGCCTACTCACTCAGAAGGTGAACCGGTCCGGCCAACGCGTGGTCTCGTCACCGCGCTTGGGTGTCGAATGCGGCATCGTGCCCGAGTGGGTCAAGCTGCGCGCGGGCAGCTATCTCGAACCGACTCGCTTCGAGACCAGCGATCTACGCGTGCACGCGACCGCTGGCATCGACCTGAAATTGATCCGCTGGAGCGTGTTCGGCGCGTGGCCGGACGACTACATGTGGCGACTCGCTCTGGCCGGCGACGCATCGAATCGCTACTACACGTTTGGCTTCAGTATTGGTGGCTGGTATCCACGCCAGGGCGGGCAGCCGGAAACGACGCGCCCGGAGCCGCCCGCGCCGCCCTGAGCAGGAACGATCCCCCCATGAAGCCCATGCATCGCGCCTTGCCCTTCGTGCTCGCGCTCGCGCTGTCGTCGCCTGCGCTCGCCCAATCCGATCCAGATCCCAGCGCTGCGGCGGGGGCAGGGGCCGTGTCCGCACCGGTCGCGCCGTTGCCCGCAGCGGCGGTTGCCGCTCCGGCGGAGCGGGCATGGCTCAAGGCCGTTTACGAGCAGGCGGTGGGATCGGTCGTCCTGATCGAAACCGAATCTGGCACGGGCAGCGGGTTTTTCTTTCATAGTCCGCGTCTGATCGCGACCGCGCTGCACGTGGTCGACGACGCAGACACGATCGTCGTCGAGCTGAGCGATGGGCAGCGGCAAAAGGGCCGCGTCGTTGCCTACTCGCGCACGCACGACGTGGCCCTGGTCGAGCTCGCGCGCGCCGTGGCTGGCGCGCGCGTGCTGGAAGCGGCGCCTGCGCTGGTCGAAATCGGCCAACCCGTGCTGGTGATCGGGCACCCGTTTTCTGGCCTCGAGTACCGGGTGCACGAGCTGCGCGGGCTCTTGAACTGGAGCATGACCCAAGGGGTCGTGAGCGCCGTTTCGGGCTCCTGGCTACAAACGGACGCCGCGATCAATCCCGGCAACTCGGGTGGCCCGATCGTCAACGAACAGGGCCAGGTCCTGGGCGTGGTGAGCGCGACGCTCAGCCAAGCGCAGGGCATCAGCGTGGCCGCTCGAGTCGGCAGGTTGGCGGAGCTCGTACCGCAGATCGGCAGGCAGCCGCCGCCGCGTCACGCCTGGCTGTTCGAGGGTATGGAGCTCGGATTCGTCGTGCACGGGTCGAGCGACGTGATCGAAGGGGTTTCACTCGGCGCGGGCATGCGCTTGCTCAAGCACTTCCCGGTGCGCCTGCGCTTGGGGTTATTGGCCGGAAGTATCCAGCCGAGCCGCGCGGACGTCGTGGCCACGCGCCTGGTGCGCGGCGTGGCCGAGCTGAGTGCGGGCTACGCGCTCGCGCTCGGGGCCTTCGAGCTGTCGCCCTACCTCGGGGCCGCACTCTATTATGACCACGAGCGGGATTCTTCGCTCAGAATCGACAGCACCGGAGAGTGCGGCGCGCCGCCCTGCCTGGTCGATGGCAAGGTGACAAGCTCGAGTCAGGGCCGCATTCGCTTGCTGCCGATGGTCGGCCTGTCGTTGGACTTTGCGCGCTTGCGACTCGACTACGCATATCAACTGGCCATCGAGCAGTCGATCGAATCACAGCACCGAGTGCTGGTCGGGTTTACGTTTTGAAACCGTGTACAAGGAAGAATCGAGCTGGTAGCGTGCCCGCGATGCATCACTCGTGCCTCCTGCCTGCGCTCGGCCTTTCACTCCTTGTCGCCCTCTCGGGCTGCGCAGGCGGCGCGAATTCGGCAGACGCCGCGTCCGCTCCGTCGATGAGCTCCAGCGACGCGCAGCAATTCATCGCCGATGTGCAAAAGCAACGTGGCGTGGCTACCCAGCAGGCCCCAGTGAACAGCATCGACGAGCTGCTCGAAGTGCTCGCGAGCGACCAAGTGCAGCGCTTTCAAGACGCGGAACGGCTGGTCGCCGGCAAGCCGGGCGTCGATGCCACGGCCCTGCACGCCACGATCGAGCTGGCTTGGAGCGATGACTTTTCGACGCTGGCGCTGATCCTCAGCGAGCTCAAAAAGCGCGCGGAGGTGGAAGTGAAACGCCTCGAGGCCAAGCGCGAGTCCGGTTCTGCGCTCAGCGATGCCGAGCGCAAAGATCTCGAACAAAACGAAAAGAACGCGGAGTTCGACAGCAACGGCAAAGCCGCGCTGGAAGTGCTCGCTCAGGACCACCTGCGAGCCGCAGGCCAGGTCGTCGCCGAAGCGAAGCGGCAATTCCCGAAGGACCCGCTGACCTATCGCGTGCTGGCCTACCATGCGTTGCTCGCCGGTGATTGGCTGGGGTTCGACGCGGCCATGGGCTGGCTGAAGGAGGCCGAAGCGACGGACGCCGGGCTGATTTACTTGCGCGCGCTCGAGTCACTGAGCCGCTTCGGCGTGCGCAAGGATGCTGCGACGCTGCTCAGGAAAGCGTTGCAGGTCAATCCCAAGATGGCGCGCGCGCAAGCCAAGCTGATGCTGGTCGAAGCCGAAATCGACGCAAAGTATGCCGAGTTCGAAAAGCTCAAGCTGCTGGCCCCCCAGCACCCGGTCGTGTGGATCGCCGGCCCATCGATCACGAGCGACTACGAGCTCTCTGCGTCTTTCCGAAAGGCTCAGGCAGCCCGCCAACCCGCAGCTCCCGCAGCTCCCGCAGCTCCCGCGACTCCACCTGCGGCCACCCCTTGATGGGCAACGTGGACTTCGGCTGGACGTCGCTTGCCCGACGATGATCGCCTCGCGGCGCACAAGGGATACTGTGTTCACACAGTATCCTTTTTTATCGACGAGCCGTGCCTGCACGGCGCGATCGGGTTCTCGATCTCATCTCACTCTTCACGACCGCGTTTGAACACAGCGCGCAGCGAGGTGCGCTGCTGGAGAGCGAGCGCCCCCTCTGACTAGGGACAGGCCTAAGCAGCCGCCGCGGCGCGCAGCGTATCGGCCAAATCGCGCATCGATTGATAGCGAGCGCTGCGATCTTTGCTCAGGCAGCGAAGCAGGATGGGCTCGATGCCCTGGGGCAGTGCGTCCTTGAAATGCGCGCGCAGAGGCAGCGGCGGACGGGTCAACGCTGCCGAGAACATGGCCAGATCGTTCACGCCCGCGAACGGCAAGCGACCGGCGATCAGCTGATACAGCAAGACGCCCATCGACCAGATGTCGCTGCGCGCGTCGACCTCACTCGAGGCAAGCATTTGCTCCGGTGACATGTAGGCTGGTGTGCCGATGGGATACTGCACGTCGGTGAGCCCAGACTTGCGCTTGTTCGTCGGATCTCCCGCGGCGATCCCGAAGTCGAGCACCTTGACCACGGGTGGCGGCGCGGCACCGCGTACGAGGAACACGTTCGACGGCTTCAGGTCGCGATGCACGATGCCGAGCTCGTGCGCCTCGGCGACGCCTTCACAAGCGTCTGCGCCCCAGGTGAAGGCTTGGCGAAAGGGCACACGGCCGTACTTCAGCAGCACGTTGTCGAGATCCATGCCCTCCAGGTATTCGAGCACGAGGTAAGGCAAATCACCCAGCTCGAGCTCCAGGTTGCCCACGTCGAGCAATTTCCCCACGTGCGGCGTGCGCAGGCTCATCAGCACGCGCGCCTCGCGCGCAAAGCGCTCGAGCACCGCCTCTTGCGTGCGCCACTCCGGCAAGAGCACCTTGATCGCGACGCGCTGCCCGGCGGGGTCGTGGGCCTCGAACACCGCACCGACCGCGCCGCGTCCGAGCTCGCGCCCCAGGGTCCAACGCCCGCCCACCACGCTGCCCGTGCCGGGCATGATGCTCGGCGGCCGGCTCGAGCCCGTCACCCGATCCAGATCGCGACGCAAGCGCAGCTCGCGCGAGACTTGCGCGGCGAGCCGCTGCAGCGACGCAATTTGGCGCGGCGTGATGGTGCGCGGCGAGCGATCAGCCACGGACAGCGCGCCGACCGAGGAGCCCTCGTCGACCAACAACGGAACGCCGGCGTAAAATCGAATGTGCGGCTCGCCGGTGACCAGCGGGTTGTCGGCGAAGCGCGGGTCGCGCAGGGTGTCTTCGATCACCATCGGATGACGATCGTTGATGCAGTGACCGCAAAACGACAGATCGCGCGCGGTCTCCGATTGTTCGACGCCCACGCGTGCTTTGAACCACTGGCGATCGGAGTCGACCAGGGTAATCAGCGCGATCTCCGTGCCGCACAGGTCGGCGGCCAAGCACACGATGTCATCGAACGCCTCCTCCGACGGGGTGTGCATGATCCGACACGCTTTCAAGAGTGCGAGCCGGTCCTCTTCGTCGGCCGGAATGGGAGCTTCCAACATGACCGGCCGATATTAGCATGGCCAGGCGTCTGAACTGCCGCGAGCATTGCCGAAGGGGACTGCTAGAGGGCGGCGGCCCAACACGCTTCAGTGATGGGGATCCTCGGCTGCTCCCCGGCGAATCGAGCAGAAAAAGTGGTGGGGGTGGGCGGATTCGCTAGCCGCAGCGGTACGGGCGCCAAATATGGGCCACCTCACAAAGGGCGGTCTTTCACGCGCAACCAGCCCACGACGAGCGAGCCGTTCTCGCGCATCAAGAGCGGTGCGCCCGAGTCGCCTTCGCACGCGCCGCTACGACCAAAGCCGGCGACGGTTACCAGTGAATGGCTTGCCGCGACCACTTGCTCGACCAGATAGCGCAATGCGCCCGAGCCTCCTTGCTCGTCGAGGCCGTACCCCGCAAGCTCGACGGCCACGCCCGGCACGAGGCGCGTCAGCAGTTCGGGCGAGATTTGCAAAGTGGTGCGGCCAACCACGGTACCGTGGTTGTTGAGCGCCAAAGCCGTGCGCAGCTGCGAGTCAAGTAACTGGGGCAGACGCAAGTGCCGACCCGAGCCTCTTGCTGACCGACCACGCGTGGGGTGGTCAACGACGGTCACTGAAAGAGGCCCGCATCCTCGGCTACCTGAAGCGTCAGCGAGTCATCACCGTTGACCCGGACGCCGACGTGCTGTCGGTTTCTGACGAGCTCGCGGAGCGCGACCCGGCCCTGGCACAGCTCTACCACGAGGTTGCTGTTTGGCGTTCGCTTACGACCGGCGGGATAGCATGAAAAGGTCCCGCGACGGGCTAACAGACACGACCAGTATTACCGCATGTGGTATTACTTGCGCATGCGGATTACCACCAAGGGCCAGGTCACGATCCCTCAGGCGATCCGGGAGGAGCTAGGCTTACTCCCCAATACGGAAGTAACCTTCGATATCGTCGATGGCGAGGCGAGGCTGCGCAAGGCGCGTGGCCGCCGCGGCACACTGTCCCGCGGGGACAGTGTGATCCAACACCTACGCGGCGTGCGCCCTTCGAACAAACTAACGACGGACGAGATCATGGCGCTCATGCGAGGCAAGTCCTGAAAACTCTGGTCGATACGAACGTTCTGCTGGACGTCATCACGAACGACAAGGCGTGGGCGTCCTGGTCCGAGAGCGCGCTGCGCAGGGCGGCTGAACACTCGACGCTTGCGATAAATCCGATCATATTCGCCGAGGTGTGCATGAAGTTCGCTCGGATCGAGGACGCCGACGCCGCGCTCGCCGACTTCGCGCGGGAGCCACTGCCTTACGAGGCCGGGTTCCTCACTGGGAAGGCATTCCTCGCGTACAGGAAGCGAGGCGGAACCAAGCGCTCGCCGATGCCTGACTTCTACGTGGGGGCCCACGCGGTCGTTGGCAGCATGACGTTGCTAACCCGTGACGCGGCCCGCTACCGGACGTACTTTCCCGCCCTGAACATCATCTCGCCTGCCTGAGCTAAGTGCAGCGGAGGGAGGCACACGCGGCGGTGAAACGAACGCAAAACGGCCTGTGCGTGCTCGAAGTGCCCGGGGTCGGGCACGCTCAAGTACGATATCGACATCACCTACGCGGCGTCGTTCTGACCGTGCTCGTGGCCTGAAGTCTCTGCGTTCTCGTTTCATTCTAGGCGCTGGTGCCAACGCACCGATCGGCTGGGTCTTCAGAGGTCCAAGATCGAGGTCTTTGCGTTTGCCGCCGCCAGGAGTCTTCGAATGTCATCGGCGTCGTCGCTGACGATGTCGGCTACCTTCCGGATCGACAGCTCGACGACCGATGCGTCGACGACGTCCCGAGAGCGTGTCTTGCTGAGCAGGGCACCAGCAGCATGGGCTGCTGCCTCCAGATGTCGCAGGGTCTGAGCGGTCCATGTTCCAGCTTCGGGTGCATGCGAACACTTTGCGCGAGCACGCCGCTCGCCCTCGCCCGATTGCCGTCCGCCGCAGTCAGCCGAGAGTGTACTTTTTGAACTGCGAGACGAGGGGGATCAGGGCGCCGTCGGCACGACGTACAGGCCGTTCGAATCCGAAAAGAACAGACCGACCCGAGACGCGGACCAGCCGTTCCAAGTCCAGTTGCCCAAGGCTGGGATCGCCTCGGAAGCAAGCACCACGCGCTCCGAGTTAGTGAGTGAACGTCGCACGATTCGTCGCTCCGACGGCGTGGCATCGTCAGTGAAGTACAGATCGCCCACGAACGAAAGCTGCGAAAAATTGACAAGGTCAGCGGGCAGACGCGAAATGCGCTGCCACGGTCCCCCAGCTTTGGGCATCTTCACGAGATAGCTGGCGGCTTTGTCGACAGGGCGGGAGGGCCCTTCGGAGGCGAACCAATCATCGCCTTGCAGTCGCAGCTGGTCGAGAGAGAACCCGGCGGGGTTGGTGCCGACCTCGGTCGTGTCGCCACCGGAAAAGGGCATCGATCGAATCGAGATGTCGTGGCTCCCGAGGATTGGGGGCTTGAAGAAGTAAAGCCGGGCATCATCGGCGAATAGCGGAACTCCTTGTCCTTCGAGGAACGTCTCGACTGTCGCGCCTTTGCCGTTGGCGACGCGATAGACCGTATCGCCCCACGACCAGAACTCGTACGCGGGCGAACTCGCGAATACTTCAAAGCCGTTCACATACTCTGGGTCCGCAAGCCTTCGTAACGGCTCTACGGGGCCGCCAGCCAGCGGCACGCGCATCACGCCTTTGCTCTTTCCCGATCCGATCCACTGATCGACGAAGACATAAATGTAACCGGAAGAGATCGATACGGATTCCGGTCCAGGCAGCGAATCAGCGAGCACACTGATCTGCCCGCTATCCAGATCGCGCGTGAGCAGCCGACCATCCCCTTGGTGGTTGCCCAGATGATCCAGCGATCCGTACTCGACCCAGACCAACCGTTGATCGTCGCTGGCAATCCCGCGCACGTCTCGATCCGCTACGATGACTTCGCACGTCGGGCAGGTCAGCACTCCGCTATTTGGGTCGCCGCCCTCGCCGCCGGCACCCGCTTGCAGTTGGGGCATGCCAGCAGTTGCGGTCTCGCCGCCCTTCGCGGATGAGCCTCCCTTGGCAACGCCGTTGCGAGAGCCGCCGGCCGCGGGTGCGCCAGCGAGGTTCGCATCGGTTTGCCCACCCACGCCGTTGAGCTCCCCCACGTCATTCAGGACTTTTCCCGAGCACGCAACCACGCCAAATGCTGCGGCCACTGCCCCAAGAAACCCGCGCATTACTCCGGTCATTGTCCGTTTCCTTATTCTATTCGTTAGTTCGTTTCTCGGGCGCTGCTGAACCATTTGGCAAAGTGGCAAAGCTCGCGCTCGGGCCCGGCGAGCTCGCAGTGGCGCAGGTTTTCCGCGACCTCAACACTAGCAGCGAGCTCGGGTGTTGCAACGCGAACGGGCGACCTACATCGAACTCTGCTTTCGCCATCGAGATCAGGCGAAGCTCTTCGTCGAAAGTCGCAGGAGATGGTGCGCTCGGCACAGTCGCGGCAGAACTGCGCGCGCGTGTCGGCGCGCGAGCGACAGTGGCGCCCCCATCCACCGATCGGCTTCGTAGCGTCGAGCGGCGCCAGAGTCGAGGTAACGGCTCCAGCGCCAACCAAACCGCAGGCAAAGCCCGCGATCATCCAGCGACTGCGCCATTCGAGAATTGGTCTCGTTGGGCTCGTTGGTCGATGTGCCGAGGGTCGTGCGGGTTACGCCCTCTGGCGAGATACGATGAGATGCCCGTTGCTGACGCTGCATGAACAGGCGTCGGAATCGACCTTCAGCTGCGTAACTTCCAATCCACCGGATTGAGACCCGCGCTATCCACGCGGACCTTGATCTGTCCCGCGCCCGGTACGGGTTCCGGGCGATCCAAAATTCGAGAGTGGGCTCGGTTCGGCTTTCGACGATGGTCGCCCCGCGGCGCACAAATCATGCTGTGTTTACACAGTACAATTTCATTCGCGAGCGGTGCCTCCGCTTTCAGCCGACGCTTCCGTTCAATTCACAGCGACGTCGAAGTCCTCCACCCAGGTCGTGCCGCTGCCGCCCATGAGCTCATTGCCGAGCTCGACGCTGGCCACGAATCGATCGCTGCGGACGAGGTTTTGCTGTTGCAGCCAGTCGAGCAGCGGCCGGATCTGGATCGCCCCCTGACGCTGGTGATTGGGCCCCTTGAGGTAGTAGAGATCCCAACCCGAGCCATCCCCGCGATCCCCGTGCTGGGGCGTGTGCCAGAGCTCGTAGCCAGTGCCTGCGACGTCGAATACCGCCGTGCGTGTGCCGACTGGCGTCGCTTGCTCGGGATAGTCGAGCCAGAGGACCAGCTCGGCAACGATCGCTCGCGGATTCGCGGCGGAGGCTGCGCTCGAATCAGTCACGAACATCGAGAGCGAGAGCGCGACCTTGCCGGTATGCTCGGTCACGACGGCGTAGCGCACCGTGAGCGCTCGAATTTCGGAGATTCGAAGTGGTAGCGCTGGCGTGGTCGATTGGGCGGACCAGGGTTTCCAGCCAAAAATGATCTCGGGGTAGCCAAACCCAAGTGGCTCGTAGCCGGGCCAATTCCAGGTCCATCCGAGCTGGGTTTTGCCCGCGATCTTGCGGGCGACGACGCACTGTTCGAATGGGCCCTGGGCCTTGTCTTGGGCCCACATGCTGTTGTGGTACTGGAAGCGTCCTTGGCTGGTGGTCGAATAATTGGTGCAGTCGCTCGTCACGCCCGGTTCGGCCTTGGCCGGCGCCAGAGAGGCGTGCCCTGCTTCAGGAGCGGGCCGACTCGGGGCCAGCTCCGGCGGCGTGGCGCGCGGCTTGCCCGTTTGGCAGCCGAGCAACGTGA
>Ga0247779_1000203_pt1 | contig 45455 bp, 48 predicted proteins | sample UWRJL221509R5_FD_179925 | JGI IMG/M metagenome (GOLD analysis project Ga0247779, IMG submission 179925) | Plant litter microbial communities from Arlington Agricultural Research Station in Wisconsin, United States - UWRJ-L221-509R-5 | ecosystem: Environmental > Terrestrial > Plant litter >...
GAGATCCTTGAGTCTGTGTAGGTCATTTGTCGTAGTCGGTCTTTTACATGCTCTCTTGTTATGCACCACCCACACCAATATATGCAATTATATGGGCATATGTATTTTTTATTTCTGTTTGAGTTATCAGTTTGAACGCAAATTTAATGTACCGATCATTTTCTATATTTGTCCGAGCGCTATTTCAAAAAATTTGATCTTTAAAAAATATGTGTAAGCCCTCTTCACAAACTACCACCTCCAGACCATCCCCATGGCCGACGTCCAACTCATCGAGAGCCGTCTTACTGCTCACCCAGATTTCCCAAAGAAAGTACGTATTTTTGAAATCTTCATAATGTCATAATATCCGATCTTTAATCAGGGAATCGTTTTTCTTGATATCTTCCCCATTTTGCGCGACCCTTTCGTCTTCGAGACTCTTATCACTCATTTCACACAACATATAACTTCACATACTATTGGATTGTCACAGAATAAAAAGGTCGACGTGATCGTTGGATTGGATGCCAGGGGATTCTTACTTGGGCCAATCATTGCTTTGAGGCTCGGTGTTGCATTCGTCCCAGTGAGGAAGGCAGGAAAACTTCCAGGACAATGCATTAGTGCAAGTTATGAGAAGGAATACGGCATGGTAAATTGAAAGTTTTGTCGACTCGTATGCCTTTCGTTCACATCTTTTCATAAGGACTCTTTTGAAATGCAAGCCGACGCTATCAAACCCGGTCAGAATGTAGTTATCATAGATGACCTGATTGCTACCGGTAAGGTTTCCCGAAATAGCTTCTGCTCTGAACTTGCTCTGAAGATTTTGGACAGGCGGATCTGCAAAGGCTGCGGGCGAATTAGTAGCCAAGCAAGGAGGAAAGACCCTTGAATATCTTTTCATCATCGAACTTATGTTCTTGAAAGCAGCCTCCAAACTGGATGCACCTGTGTACTCTATCGTACAATCCGATGATTAAGATATCTTGGTATTTTTCTGGGCATTTTGTTTATCGTTAAACCAGTAGACGTGTATTTATTAATGGATGGCCATTGATATACAATATTCGACTTGGACTAGGTGATTCCTCTTCAATCTCTACTGGTAGATGACCCGAGTGGTCCCCGTCTAGCTCTGAATTCCTAGGCTGTAGAGCTATCATAATCTCCGAAGTGTGTAGCTTTTCTGTCAGGTTTACAAGTTCTTCCAAGGCATCGCCCGACTTTTTTGGCAGCAAGATGATGGCTACGTCATTGAGATCACCAGCTGCTGTTAATTCGTCTGCGTTGGCGGTGGGATTGATACCCAGTTCTTCATCGCTTATGACGATTATTCCAGCAGCTAACGCAGCCCGTGCGTTGACTAGTTTCTCGAGGAAGGTGCAATGGCCTCTTCGAGCTATTAACATACTGTCGGGGTACGTCTTCTCGTAAGGATCGCAACCATGTGGGTTTTCCGCATCTCGACGAAGCGTCACACCATCTAAGCTCCGTATCCTGGGTACTGGCTTCGTGGTATCCTGTGAGACATAGGAAGACAAATCGGCGCCGAACTTCGCAGTGTACCCAATAACGGAAATGTCTACGCCATTTTTGCCGAGAAATCCAGATGGGATGTCCAGCATCTGGTCAAGCTCTGCGGTGAAGACCCTCAACGGTACTTCTGGTTCTCGTCGAAAGATTTCTTCCTGCGCTAAATTGGCGTCTCCCCGTGGAGAGAAGATAAATGGATCGTTGATATATACCAACTGACCAGGACGAATAGTGTAATGTCCCACTGTGAATAGCATCTGTTGAAAAGCTGACAAATGAAGGAATCGACGAATGACAGCTTACACTTCCTGATGTCATAGCCCTGCCCATCGAGGCGCTGGACGATTTGAGTGCGGATCCCAGTGACGTTGTGGATTATGTAGCCATCTGGCCTCATCCCGAGTTTGAGGAAACTTGGACTCAAGTCTTCCGGGACAGATTTCCCATCGGGTGAGAGGACAAATTCATAAGTCTACACAATGAAGTCGATGAAAAAGGAAGACGGGAGGGTAGCGAACACACATACATAAGGATCAACGCGCGGCCTTTCACACCATCCGTCGGGGGACCAGTGAGTCTCATCAACAAAGCTTGCGGACAATCCAACTAACTGGCGGGCATACTCAACGTCAGGACGAGAGCGTATCCCTTGGACCAGCCCGGGCCTTCCTTGCTGACTGCCGGACGTCAAAGGTGTATATGCTGGACACTGATGGCTTTCAATACTGCGTGTTCGCTTTCTAGACTTGGACATGGGCTTCATGTGTTCCCGGCCAAGTGTTAGAATATGGCCCTCGGTAGTGAAGACATAGTTGGAATCATCACTGTGAAGCTGATTTTCTTCGTCAAATAATAAGAAAAGATACTGGAAATAAATAATTCAGATGCTACGGCCTCCGCAACCAATGATCTATAGCTTTCACCTTGAGAGTCTCTGAAAGTGCGAAAGATTCCATTCTATCGTCGAGTTTATTTGTGCGTAGATCAGAAATTCCGGCTATCCCACATTCAACTTTAGCGCGCGTCGTAATATCATACAAGACTCGCTCGCCGACATCAAGATAAAATGGGTCTCGGGTCGCCTATCATCGAAGTTATTTCAGTCCATGACAATTCATGTCAGCTATACTCACGCGGTATAGGTACCAGGTAGATTCAATAAATTCTACGGGTGCTCTCAGCAAAGAACTCAGTTCATGGCAAAAGGCCTTACCTGGTCGTAAAGGGTATTGGTGTGAGGTAGCCTTTTTATAATTAGTGTCAAATACTTCTGGCAATCCAGAATGTTGCCTCCATAAGTTATAATCTGACAAAGAACATCAGCAATCAAAGAAAACAGGAACAACAATCTATCTGGACATACATAACATGTGTAATTTGATAGCATTTTGCACATCCCCAGCCAAAACTTGAAGGCCAGGCCAAAAAGCAGATAATGAATCGACTGTAAGGTATGCCACATCGCCACTATGCATATTGACTGTTCGATACTGGCCCATCTTCTTAGAGTTGGTTATAATGCACCATAATTAAACTTACCCAATAGCCATCCTTGGCTCTGGAAAATCGCATAAGGGCTGCATAGGCATCGTCCCACACATCAAGAAATTCGATTTCACCTGCAAATTATAAGCAGCCGCTAAGCTGGAAAAGAAGCGGTTATATTCACCACTCATAATGTACCATTTCAGGGCATATTCAAAGAAAGAATCTATGCCCGCTCCGATTCCCGTAGTTTCCGGATGTGTCCATACCTACGAAAGGATTAACACAAGACCCAGCAGCATAATGTTTATAATACCCCAGTTCGTGTGTTGATAGTATTTCCTACTAGCTCAATGTCTGATTTGCGATTCCAGATACCGAAAAAAGCCTTAGTATGTAGGTTAGTCTGCGCACTCGCGAGGGACACAAAAAGAAAGTAGTACCTTGTGCGCAGCTTTCTCAAACCGGTCATCGCCAGTTAAACGACTGAGAGTGGCGAACTCAAGTATCAAAGATCCTGCACCCGCCGTGCCTACAATTGAAGGTCTTTAATGTCAATAAACCAAAAGTAGCGGCTATACAAACAAGTTTCAACGGTTTCTCCTTTCATTACGCCTTTACGGAGATTGATCTAATGAGAAAGTTTAGTGAAGTCACAAGTAGATGGCAATGATAGTAGAATTATACCCTGGCAAATGGTAGTCCCGTAGGTGTTGAAAAGGCGGGCAATAGTCGTTCCCCGAGGTCACGAGCAAGGGCCAGAAGTTCCCCTCGATACCAAGGTAGATAGAATGGTTGTCCGGTTTGATTGGCAAATATATGTCCAGATAAAAGTCCTCCAAGAACGCGAATGGTAGTCTCGAATACTTGCGGTTTCGTGTTGACGTCAAAGGATACCCATTCAATGACATTTTTAACTGCTCTCTCGAATCCTATACGATCGTCGAGCACAACGAAGGTATCCAAGACATCAATGAGAGTGAGGGAGAAGTTTCCGGCCACGTCATTAGCAGCAATATTGGCTCTATCGAAGACAATGAAATAATGATCGTATTGAGTATTGCGCAACATACGGATTGGTCCAGTCTGGTCCTTGCCCAGAGCATGACAAAGGTGTCAACTTGACAAAATGAGATGGATTGAATGCTTCTTTTATGATTGCGACAGACCTCATCCATAGGAAAAGCTGGAATAGCATGCTAAGTGGTCGCTGGAAATGAAGTACAATATTGTTATTCACCATATGTCATATAATGGTCGAAGCCATGGTACCAAAGTTCTCGCGTTTTTTCACTAAAAATTTGAATAGGTTTTAATTTATTTTGCTCTGGTAGAGACGACACACACCGAGCAGCCAGCTTTCTCTCTGGTGTCCAACTGGATGAGCCTTTGAGAGGAATGGTAGAAGCATCCGTCGCGTGGAACCATCTAGTATTGTTAAGAAGGAGAACCGCGAAGATTATGAGACATTCTGGCCAGTAGCTGCCCCACTTCATGGGAGAAGAGCAGGCGAATGCCCGTTAATGAAGACACTCAAGAACGTAGCTTGAGAAAGAGATGTGTAATGTGCTCAAGTACAGACTTTCCAATATTAATCGGGTAACGGGTTGTCGTGGCATACCCCGATCATATACCACGTGACATTTGCGTCATTAGTATCTGTGCCAAGCGCTGTCTGAGGCTGTCTGCAAATCGGACATCGAGTTCGTGCCTCTTAATTTTTTAATTTTCAACCATGGCGACTGTCGCAGATATCTCTCAAGCGCTTGGCGACTATATGCTCAAGGGATGGGTAATGTCGAGCATGATTTCTCAACCACTACTCGTAACTCACTTGCACACAGGTTCTGACTGACCAATCTTGTCCAACGCCAGGTTGTACTGTTCCTCTTGTCCGATCTCCAAGAGGCAGAACTCCCGTGACATCCATCTGCGTAAAATGCGGTGATAAAGGTAAAGTGTATGCGTATATATTGCACATGCTCTTTTGACATTGGAATAGCAAGCGAATCTGCCGATATAGGCACATCTTCGAATGCTTCCACGGACACTCCCATCTCAAGGTCGTCGACTCCTCCCACAGAGTTATCAGAGGTGCCGGAATCCCCAGTATTTGTTCCTGTTGAAGAGTCGGAGCAAAGTAGGCGACGTCGGGAACAGTCCGATCAGGCATCCGCAGAAATAGGCAAGAAATTATTGCAAGGATGGGCCATGCTTGGCGATGAGTGCCCGAACGATACATGTTTTGGTGTTCCTCTTATTCGCCCTCCGAAGTCTGGAGGAGAAAAGGATCCAAGGAAGGTACGGTTTTCGCGAGAACATTGGAATGTCCTGATTGTTATTCAACCTCGGTCGACCAGGAATGTGTGATTTGCGGGAAAATCTACGTCACCGAAGTCGATTGGGCTGGACGAGAAATCCTCGTGCCGTATGAAACAAAAAGCGGATCCTCACAGAAGAACCCAGTTACCTCTACACATCCTGCTGACGTCTCATCAAATAGTGGTCTTACAACAGTCAGCCTTTCTTTGCGTGATATTTACTCTACTCATGATTATGTATGTGTAGCAGAATATTGTCCATCATTTTTCATCGCCTTTTGGAGGCCACGAAAGTGAATCCGTGAGTTTTTCCATGGGTTTTTATCGGTATTCCACTCAAGACAAACAGAAAAATGCTCAAGACATAACGAGCCAACCTATATCACCCTCAGTTCATTCCGTTTCAAATCCCACTCCAATTATCGACCCTTCTTTGACTATCCCGCCCCCTTCCAACGAAGTCTATGACCAAGCCGCTGAGGCTCTTCGGGACTCATTGCGGTCATTGACGCGGAGATTAGTGACATTCAGTCCCCATGTTGATCCTGGATCCGTAGAGGCAACTGCAGATGCAATCAGTAAGGTGGCATCTGCACTTGTTCACCTCCAGCCTTTGCAACAAAAGCAACGTCGGGTTTGACAAACACATGGTCATAATTCCGCTTTTCCGTTTTTCCTTATTGGGACGGCCCTAATATGTTACAGTTATAATTCACTCAATTAGGTTGTAGAAGTCGATCTCGATTTGCCTTACAAGTCCATTTATAGCTGTGGGTGATGTTTAGATGTATAACTGCGAGAATTACCGATTGACAACGTGGAAAGACATTGGAAGTCGCATTGATATCACTCCAATCGCAGTATATCCTTAAGATGTCGAAGGCAACTTCTTCTGTCAACTGTGCATGGTTTCCTCATGCATATATATATAAGTTCCCCTTCATCTCTAAGACTTATGACCTGAGCTAGATTCCTCTTCCTCCCACCAATGGCGCCACCATCCAGCTCTAGTGGGCACACAAACATCGGCGGAAGCCAGTTGAAGGAAATGACGATGTATAGTGGACAGACCAATGGTAGTTCAAGTTCCGGGAGAAAGTTGAGAAAAAGAGCATCCTCTTTCCAGACTTCTCGCACCCACTCCGAGACCCAATCGACCAGAAGCGCACGCCCAGTTGTCTCCCGGAATCCATCAAGCTATTCTATACAGGTCTGTCCCACTGCCATTTAACTCGCTGATTTCTTTGTCAATGTTTTACAAATAGAGCACCGTTTTCAACGACATACTGCACGACGGGGCGACGGGAATTTTATCCATTCCGCCGGCATACCGAATCAACCAAGAGGGTTTTAACGAAGCAGGCAGATATCCAACGGTCGCCACGTCAACCTTTTCGGAAAGCGTTCGAATTCCTCAAGTTGCAGCGACAAAAACAGCCTCGGTGAAATCATACACTCCGGTGCCATCAATCCGAAGAGCTTCCATTCGATCAGAACGCCTAGAGGAGCCCGCGAGGAGTTGGGCCCACGAGAAGGCGCGCAGCTCAGATGGATTCAAGGATGAGGACAGCATTAGCTCTGCGACCGACCAAAGGACATCAAGGCGACCAAGGCCGTCAACAACGGCTCCAGCAAGTTTAGGACGGCATGGAACAGAGAGAACAGACAGTGAATATCATTATGCAGATCCTTCTCCTATCCCACTAGAAGGGGATGATTCTTGGGTATGCACCATTCATTGTGAACGAAATTAAACGAAATGAAGTCTAAGATGTCAACAGGACTTACCTTCTCGGCACCGAAAACGTTCAAGTTATCACGAGGGGAGTGTGGACTTTGGTAGACGAAGGGACCCTTGGAACGATCGAGCATCGGAAACCATCGAGGTACACCATCCATTTCTTTAAGATCTTCTTAAACTAATTTTTATCGAGGCCGTTGTCCACGAGCAAGAATATGAAGACGATTTCGACTTTGACCCTGAAATGTATCATTACATCGTTCCTGCTGGTGCAAAAGTTGTCTTCCAGGACGTGAATGGAAATGTGATTACGAGGTATGCTCCGTACATTCTACTCAGTGTTGATCCGTGCCCATGTAGGCTGACGTACAATGGCAATCAGAATAGGGCCGAAGGCTAGGCGGCAGGAAATGAATCCGCATGTCAGGAGCGTGCCGATTATTGTTCATGACGAATTTGGCAAGGAATTATACAGGTGAGATGATCATACTTTACTGCCATGCAGGCAAAAAGCTCTTAACATCTAGCCAGAACACAGCAGCATAACCACCCAATTCAAGTTGATTCCTTCAACAGGCGCGGGGACACGTTCTACGCCAGCCGCAGCCCCTCTCATGCAAGGTATGGGATATAGCTGACCCACAAGGGCTTGCCTTGACATAATGCAACAGTTTTGAGGGATTCGGAGGGAGGGCAACCTCATATGATTCCCGAGGATACCAGTATGTTTCTCAAAAAAGTCTGTCGTTCACATACTTCACTGAGTATCCGATAGTCGTCCGCCTTGGCTATCACATTCGTCCGGAAGTTTGAGTTCTTCCAGCTCAACGAGAACAATAATTGTTGATGAAAAAGGAAACCAGTTCCCTTTGTAAGTCCAAGTGTTCGTCAAGTTTGTCTTCGACGGCTAACGCGGGGGCAACTAGGCGATCCCGTAGCATTTCACGAGAAAGACCAACGCGATTGCACCAACCACTTTTTCAAGACATGAGTTATCATGGAGACGTATATGATGCATAGCTTGAGCGTACCCTTTCTCTCCTCGATTCAAATGAGGATACGACTACCGGGCATGTTTATCTTCTTTTTCCTCGACCATTTCCTCTTCCATTCTCTCTTCGATTGGAGGATCCACCTCTAAAACCACTTCCTACAGCTGCATTGATGTCGTCCCGACCCAGTCTAAGCGATCCGTTGGTAAATTTGCCCACGCCCATTTTTAAACCTTTTTCACGTTTTCGTGTTGCTGGTCCAGAACCAGAAGCTTCAAATATTTTCTTTAATGTAGGGTGATAGTTGCCCATATTCTTGGCCTGTTGAAATTTAAACCAGATCAGCTTGTGCATAATCCGACAGGACTAAGCTTACCTCTTCAAGTTCTTGTTCGTGTCGTTCTTTCTGTTTTTGAGATAGACCTTCGCGAACACGTTTCGCTGCTTTCAGCTTTTCCGCCTCACGAACAGACTTTTCGCCTTTCCCGAGTTTGGCTTCCCCTGTGAGTTCCAAGATACGACCGGCCAAAGCCTTTCGCCTCTTAGCAGGGGTTAAGTTTAGTTCGGGGTTCAATGACCCAGACAGTAGCTTAGTATGAACTAGCTTGTGGAGAAGGGCGTCGTTTTGAGCGTTAGTCCTACGAATAGTCTTGAGTATCCAGATGAGTCGCTGATGTTAAGTCCAACCTTTCTTCTTCTTCCTCTGCTGCAGTCTTCTTTGAAACATTCGGGTCGACGATATTCGAAATTTTTGAAATTTTTGATGACTATGATTATATTCTGGGTAGTAACTACCAAATAAACCCGGTCTTATATCGACTCACCATGAAAGCTTTCATTTGCGCTTTAGAGACATAATCATCGGTGGCCTTCTTAGAACCTGGCTCGGAAAAGACAACGACCTTGTCGTCATGATCACCAGTATACTCATCGTCCGTGTGTTCAAACTCTGAAATGATCAACATACAGTTAATGAACTAGGGCTATTATATCCACCTGGAAGACTCACCTGATCCTTCTTCTTTATCATTGTCTGACAAGGATGATGAGTTTTGTACAATTCCAGACCATTCTTCTTCTTCAAAATGCCTTCCTTCCTTTTTTGCCTTCTTATTAGATGGTGATTCAGATTTCTCTAGCTCATTCTTTCTCTTCTTATTTGCATTCACTAAGTGAAATGAGTTCAGAAATGCCTGTCCGTTCTCCTCTAAGAGTTTAAGAAGTCTAGCATTTTCGGCGTCGGACATGAGGGTCGGCAATGGAAGGAGAGACGTGAGGCGTTATAATAAGTTACTTATACAGGCAGGGAGTGATGAAAAAGTCAAACGACGATCGTGCATATTATGTAAGAGCCCCTGTCGATGTCATGCCGAAGTCATAACCACCTTCGGAAATTAGTTCAAATTCGAAACATACCCATTGTCTCCCATACATTCCTTCAACCTCTGCTAAGCTCTATATGACAGCTTACCCTTAGCTGTCATACTTTATCTTTACTCTCTTTTCCCTTCAGATATACGCATCACATCCAAGATTTTAGACCGCAATAGTTATGACGAGTGCACGCAAAAACAAAAGTCCCAAGACCATACCCCTTGCATCGCCCAGCTCAAAAGTAACCCAGGCTCCTATAAAGCCTCTTATTGAAATACCTGAAGATGAACAATGGCGCCTAATCAAGCAAACCGGAATACTTTCGTCTGCGTCACTTGACACTGCCCCCACGACGAATCCGGCTAGCAATGAAGTTATGAGTCTCTCGGACGAAATCTTCAACTCTATCCTTCTGATTATACCCTTCTCTTCAATATTACTGCTCATGGAAATGTAAGTCTTCTTTCCTGAAGCTGAAAATCGTGCGTTGAGGATAAATACAGCCTTATTCGCCAACAATACGGCAAGGAAACCTCATTCGATGTCATATTGGATAGGATGGTTCCAGGTGTTCCCAGTATGTCTATATATTATGTGCCTTCTGGATATTTCCCAATAATATTTTTTTAGTTTTATCCCTTTTCATCTTCTACAGTGAGTATCTTCCTGGTTGGACGGTGCAACAAACAATAACAATTGTCCGGGATTAGCAACACGCTATAAACAGGACAGGCGCATGCAAGCGCTACTATTCGGAATATCAGTTCTAGTGGGCAGCCGAATGCTTTATTTGATGACGAATGCATCCTGGCTCGTAAACATGAAACAAGTAAGTGTTGATAACTTAAGATAGACGGATGGTTTATATTGGTTACAGTGCCCTCCTTTGGCAACAATCTGGATTTACACAGTAGTGCAACTTGACTTAGGCCCTGCTGTTGCTAGCCTGGCTGTAATCGGTGGGTTTGTAAGGTGGAAGGACATCAAATTATTTTAATAAAATGAATTACTACCGTACTGAATAAATACAAAATAATCATGTTCCCTTTTCGAGGTTCGCGCTAGTTGCTAGTGAACAAACCTCTTCTCAAAAGATCCACCCTGTTGAAGTGACTTTGGGTCAGAGAATGGATCTTTACGGAGAAGATAGTGGTTGATTGATGTTAGCTCGAATATACGCCTGAAAGGGGTGTGGTCTTGCCCCCAAACGGCACCTTGTATCGAGCTGATGCCCACCAGAGTTGTAATAGTGACAACGGTCTGAAGATGATATCGGATGCAAATGGAGAAGTGATGTGATGGAAATGGCCAATATTTATAACCCTTCACCTTCATCAAGTCGAGAAGCCAGAATTTCGACCTTTCTCTACATTTTTGATGAGTCCAATGCTCGGTAAGGAGACCATGAACATGAGTGTACCCACACGAAAGGTGACCGACCGGCCTTCCAACACTTCTTTGAGAACCCCTAGCTGCCACCGTAACCGTCTGTTACAAGAGCGCCGGATTTCCATTTTGTGACGATCTAACCTCTCTGTGAAGGCTTTGTAGACCCTGTCATCTCGAGCGAAGTAATATGACTGTAGTTATAATGCTCATTTCAGTCCGAATGACATAGCGGCGAAGAACATACTGGCATAATTTCTGCTTTTACTGTTTGCTGCACATTGGACCAAGCACCCATCATCAAAAGGTCCCTGCTTAAAATATAAGTATATTTCACGCATCAAGGATTGGGTTTTTACACACGCAGTGGCATTAGACACACTATAGAATGGTGTATCAGAATTGAACTGAAGATCATAGCAGATGAATAAAGAAAACCTACTAATCTTCTAGAGAAGCTATCAAATCCGCCTTGCCGAGTTCTTTGGTGGCAAACCTTCGCACGGATGCACCAGCAACATGCACCGGTTTACCTGCAGTACCTGCAGCAAGTGCTCTGGCTACAACGGCAACTTGAGCAAACACCCATTTATCCCCTTCACTCATGATTAGTGTTTGCATGAAAGATGCGATCAACTCATTCTGGGATTTTGCAAGCCCTTCATTAATTGCTAGTTTTAAGCCAACTCCTGCAAGGTGCTCAGTCAAATGACGGGGAGATAATCAACTTCGGGCGTACGCAAAGCTTTAAGCTGACTTTGTGTTTGAGATTTTTGGATATCGGAATCCTCCAAGTAGTTCACCCAACGAGAAAATGCTCCCAAAAGAACGATGGCGACATCTTTATTTCCTGTGCGAATAGCATGTACAAGTGGAGTTTCTCCCCCGGAACTCTGTAAAAGAAGCTATGACAAGGAAGATTTTAAAATACAACACTTTTTGGCAAGCAAAAAGAAACTAACTGGAAATGCTTTATCCCGCACTTCCATTAAAAACATTATATCCTTCTCTTCGATCGCTTTCATGACTTCGTAAGGCTTTTTGGAAAGTCAATTATCATCACCTCGTCAATGTTTGAAGGCATGCACATACCTGTACGTTAGTCCACCCAGAGGAAGGAACACGACTAAGCCTAGGGCTGACCATAGATTTTACGAAGGATTTGATGGAGGAAGCACGACGTGACACAGAACTGCTTGGGGATCTTGGAACTTCTATTCCTTCCTGAAGTTCGGTGATTTCAGTTTCTAGTTGATCTTGCATTGAAATGCTGAGCATTTGTTTGATGAACTCCTTCGGGATAAGGCTTTTGGCTTCCCTCTGGATGAAGCCTTGAGCAAGCAATTTAGAAAACTCTCCTCGGCACTAAAACTTATATAAAACGTACTGGTGGTTGGTAGACGTTCAGGAAGACAGGGATCCGACTCCACGCGCCTTCTGGCTTGGTATCTCGCCGTTGCGTTCAGGGAAGCATTTGAATCGCCTAGAGCAAGCAAAAGTGGAGCATTATTAAAGGACATCGAGAAGTCCAGATGACGAAAGTTAGCAAGAAAGAAAAATGCAATGCAACATGGACAATGACAAGAACCGCAGCCTTTAGTTTATTTCACTGTGTGCATCGTCATTGACTGTTGTGTCGAGAGTGAAGCCGGAAACCAAAAGCGGGTGCCTGAAGCCTGGCAAAGAAGTTGCTTACTTAATTTTTAACGTAATTTCAAACAATGGCGGCACAGAGCTCCGGCTCAAGTCTTGGCTGGTATCTTGCTTGTAATCCATGACCTCACGCTTTTTGTCTTCAACCTTTAACTTGCCAGTAGACTTGAAGCATTTCTTACGCTGATGCGTGATTCAACATACGCCTGACATAGACACTGCATTTCGACCTAGATTTTACATCATGTTCAAGATTCTCAGAAAGAGTTGGAAAGGACGCGATTCCACTCAACGATCGCATAGCCCTGCGCCATCCCAAGAAGTCGATACTTCACCGGAAAACCATTCAGACGCTGAGAGTACTGCTTCGGATATGGATGGAATATCGGCATCATTGATTCCAACAAGTTCAAGAACCAAAAGAAGTCGGGATGTATTCGAGCCAGAGGTAGAACAAACCTTCGATATTGACCGTCCTTCCAAGGTTCCTAAGACGGATGAACCGGATTATCTGCGAAACCATCTACCTGAGATTCTCGATACTACAGAACGGGACGAAATAAGCAACCGTTTATCACTTGAATCTCGGAGAGAACAAATCCTATTACGGTTACAAAATGAGAACGGTAATGTAAATTATTCAAGATACACGACTTCATTACTTACGAACTTCCCAGTTATTGCGGTACTTTCTTCTACGAAGGGTGCGTTGTTTCTATATTTTTACCCACATACCCTAATATGTTGCTTTTGTAGCCTCCGTCAATCTATTGGTAGACGTAGTCGCCTCTGCCCTTAGGCAAGAACATGAACGGTTCGACAAATCATCGCACATAATGAAGTTACGACATAGGATTGTGCTGATTGTTAATGAGTCAGCTTCTACTATCTACTCCAGAGTTAATGACATTACTGACAACTTTGCAGCGATGCATTAATGTTAGATCAGTTCACAATAGCATTGGAAAATGGAATTGAAGATCTGGCGATTGGCCTATATACCGAAGATATCCATGGCTCTGAACAAAAAGCTTGGACAGAAATACTGAAGAAGAATATTGTCGTGATTTCGTCGCAGGTAATTTGAGTCCTTTTTTCTCATATTTTCAGGATATTCATCACCTCGGCCACCAGTTATTACTAGAATCCCTTATTCAAGGCGTCCTTGAAATAGCTCAAATACATCTCCTCGTTGTCACAGGTGCCCAAAACATCAAAAACCAAGATTGCCATGGTTCGATACCCATTGTCCAGGTTATGTCCGAGTTCTACCGCACCGCTGATTCGCTGGCGCGCCCTCGTATATTTGCTCTTGTCTCTCTACCCAATGACCGCCAAGCAATTTTTGACTCTAAAATGTTAAAATTGGAGCAAACTTTGATTTCTAGGGTGTTTGGTGTCAGTGACGATCGTCGAGCCGAAATTCTTGCTCTTCCTGACCGACCAAATGAAGTTGTGGTTTTATATGATGCTGCTCGGAAATCAACCGAGACCCGTTTACTGAAGCAGTTGCACCAGTTGGATCCGACAGAATTTATTTTTCGACGACACTACCGTGACTCCCGCCATGCTCTTGAAGAGGTTGGTTCTTGTGCGTCTGATCTCGTCTGGAGAAGGGCGCTGAAAGGCATTGAAACTGGACTAATGGTCGGGCATGAGGATATCGATGATGATGATGATCTGGACATTGACATTCCAGCTCTTGATATGCTGAAAGCAAGAATCTATAAAGTGGTCAAAAACTGGACATTTACTATGCCTAATCTTGATCCATCCTCGAGAGGCTTCAATGTGTCGCATAAGTTTCTTAGATTAATACAAGTCCTTAATACGTTCAAAGCTTACGGGGAAGGATTTCGCGGCATTATTTTTGGTATCCATTTGCTCGCTATCTATCAATGAGACGATCTAATGTTTATTGCAGTGCAAAAGCGAGGAATTGCATTGGTTTTGGCAGACCTTATACGCACACTTGACGACCAGTTTTTGCGACCCCAAGCAATTGTTGGCTGTCGGAAACCAGCGGACCACAACCAACACGTTCGTAAACATTTTTTTTGCATCATCAGTGGTAACAGGGGTCTCATTATCTTGTAGCAAGAAATATTTTATAATTTTGCTAGTGGGTTGTGTAACTTGCTTGTGGCAACGAAATCAATAGAAGACTTAGACGTGCCAAAGGCGTCTATTGTGATTCGGTGAGTACCAATCATCGACGACAGCTTACTCGAAGTCTCTTGAATTTTATTATTTCTTTCCACTTATAGTTATGACCTTTTTGAAAGTCAAATTTCCCATGCATATGTACGGTCGCGTACACGAGGGCGCGAAAGTCATCTCATTCATATGGTGGAGCGCGGAAATGATGCACACCGTCGAATTCTTTCTCGAATTACGAACCTTGACACGGACATGCTTCGGTGGACAGAGACTCTATGTAGTCATCCTGAGAGCTCTATTCCACCGGGGAGCTTGAGAGAAACTATTAATCCATACAATTCAGACAGCGACGAAGAAGAAGAAAATAGCACACAACAGGTCATAAAAGATCCAACAACCAACGGGCGTATATACCATCAAGATTCTACTACAGTGATATTTAGGTATGCCGCTAGTCTTCAATCAAAGGTCCAAGCTCTCCAGGATACGACAGGTATCTTCATATTTAATGATACGCACAAGGAACTTGGAGTACCGAGAGCGTATGTTTGCACGATAAATCTTCCAGGGACCCCGATCAATAATGTCTGTGGAGATGCTTGTTCGACAAAGGCTCATGCTCGACGTTCTGCTTGCTTTAAGGCCTGTCAAAGGTTGTATCAAGTTGGGTCATTAGACTGTCGGCTTGTTCCGTTGCCTGACAATGTCAAGGCACAGTTTGACCACGAAAGCAAAAAAGGCGTTGAAAAGGACGAGTTGCCTGATATAAAACCGGCAGGAACAAGACCATATACCCGGAGACAGCCTAGCTTCTGGGGGAATGCACCCTCTTTACTACCTGATACGCTGTACCCTACTATTGTATTAGTTGGTGGATCGAGTGTTGAACCTCAGGCATATGGTCCCTTGATCATTTTAACCAGGATTCCTCTCCCAGATCTACCTTCCTTCAAGATTTATTCGTCCGGGGTATCACTACCGATTACGTTCCAGAAAGCTCTTCCAATGGAGTTACATGGGACACGTCTTGAAGATGCGCACATATTTACCACTAGGTTATGCAGGGCTGTGATGAACAAGGCTCTCGTATGCCCCTTGGAAAAAATGGCCTATTTTTTTCTTCCCTTGCCAATCACTTGGAAACCATTGGATGCAGATCTAACTATTGCAGATATTACAGATGTCGTTCCATGGGAAACTGTCGCTGCTGCGAAGAATTGGGCGGTTCCTATAAAAATTGGCACACCAGAAGAAGTCGAAGCAGACCTTTACGACGCCGTAGTGCAAGATCGCTGGATCGAGTTTACGAGGAGGTTCAAAGTAGCTGCAGTACGGCGAGACCTCAACCCTCTTAGCAAGCCCGTTGACAGTCCAGTGAGCTTCACCTTGTGAGGCATAGTCATCATCATCTAATCACTTACCTTCTAGCGGGAAGCAAGATATAAAAGCCTTTTTGATTTTTGCAAGGCAAAACGCAAAGGGCTTGAAAATTTGTCCAATTTTGAGCAACCGATCATTGAGGTCTCCAAGATACACGCTGTTATGAATCATCTGACTCCGCTTTCTAAACCTCCTGCAAGCTTTTCAAAAACGCCCACCAAGTGTATGTCTCTCGTATGCGACACATTGTACAATCTTATAGAAATTTTCAGACCTTATTCCGGAATTATGTGCGAAGTTCACTATTCCTGCCAGGTATGTTGATTGCCATTGATTTGCAGTCTGATTGATAGGCATTTTCGTAGCACATTGTCGACCGGCCTTCTAATACCTTCTATCATGAGGAAACTGGACGATATTTTACTTGTAAAAGAGCTGGATGCTAAGTTCTTTGACCATACCATTCGGGAAGACTTGTTGCATAATGCGATCTGCACACCATCTGCTGGCTTTGACTATGACTACGAACGTCTGGAATTGCTTGGTCAGTTTATTCTAATTGTTGCAGAGCATGCCATTCATTCTTTGACATTAATGATGAAAACCTACCAGGTGATGCATTCTTGAAATACCTGTCCTCAGTATACGTATTTGTCACCAATCCTTCGCTGAGTGAAGGAGCCCTCCATGTTGTGCGACAAAAGATTATAAGTAACAAATCGCTCTTCTTGCACTCTATGCGGGTTGGATTGCCTCCATACATCCAATCGAAGGCTTTCCTTTACAGGGCGTGGCAGCCTCCTGATTTTAGTCTTCAAGTGGTCGTAAAAGGATCCAAAGATCGGAAAACGAAGAGCTCGTCAACAGAAACCAAAAATCAACGTCATTCTGCAAAGCCAGAAAGTACAGATACTCAGGATATAGAAAACATACAAGAGGAACTGGTGGATATTCCAGCGATCTACCTCCATGACCAATTAGATGCGCTGGAGCCTACGGAGTCAAAGTCAGACCAAGTAGATGTTGTCAGCAATCTTCCAGATACACCGGCTGCAGAGACGCCGTCCGAAAAAACAGAAGAATTGGGCGAACCACAAAGCCTTCCGACGTCAAAAAGGCCCCAGAAAAAGAAAAAGAAAACCGAAGAAAATATCCAGTGGCTTGGTGATAAGGTCAGTTGCATGTACACGTATATACTGATCGATTATTGATGTGAAATGCATAGGCTATTGCAGACGTTACAGAGGCAATAATTGGTGCTGCATATATATCTGGTGGACGTGAAGCCGCCTTGCAAGCTACCAAAGCATTTACACTTCCTCTTTCCAATATAGACCGTTGGTCAGATTTTGGAAGAAAAGTGCTCACTCCTCCTCCAAATGTCATTGCGAAACTACCCCAAAAATCCATCTCTGCCATCGAACAAATCATCGGTCACAAATTCAACCGACCACACCTTCTTAGCCAAGCTATGGTTTGTTGCGTGTTTTATTTTTTTTTTTTTTGTAAATTTGAAACGGTTCGTCATTCTAACTTGTCTTTTACAGACACATTCCTCCATTCAAGGTTATGAATCAACGTCGTATGAGCGACTAGAATTTATAGGCGATGCCATTCTTGACTTCAGTCTGTTTCATCCACCATTTCACTACCCTGGGGTGTAATATCTGACGGCTCTTCTGCCCCTCCTTTTTATCCTGCAGTGGTTATACGGTACATATTCGATCGTGATCAACAACTATCTCCTGGAGGGTTAACGATGCTTAAGGCATGGTTTGATTTCTTTTACACCCGGACAATATGCTAAATAAAGTATGTGATTAGGGGGCAATGGTGTCAAATTCTGCTCTCGCCGCAGTTTGTGTGTGGTCGGGATTGCACGAATATCTTTTATTCGAATCGTCGGACCTAGCCTCAAATATCCGAGATTACGTGGATCAACTTAATGAACGGAAAGCAAAAGAGTATATAAGTGCGGAGGAGGAAGAGAGATCACCCGGCCAATATTGGCTTGACGTGGAACCGCCCAAAGTAGGTCTGCACCTTACTTAGTTCACAATTCTCTGATTTTCGCGACAATCTAGGCTCTCTCTGATGTAGTCGAGTCCGTTGTTGGAGCGATCTACATATCGGATGGATTCTCTCCTGTCGGCGCAGAAACACTGTTCGACAATGTTTTGAAGCCATTCTATGACAAGCATATTACAATCCAAACACTTTCTCATCACCCTACTAAAGTTCTTTTCGAACTATTCCAGGCTCAAGGTTGCCAACAGTTCGAAATAACAAAGGATAAGGACGATAATATCATACGTTGTCACGGTGAGATCTGTAGTGTATTTTTTGAAATTATCTCATGTCGATGTCCAGTTCTTGTACATGATGTCATTTTGTCAAGCGGGGAAGATACTACTCCCACCTCTGCCGCGAGACAAGCGTCGTTACTTGCGCTGGATGCAATCGAAGGTGACGCCGAATTTATGACACGAACTTGCGACTGCAAGACACATAACCAGAAAAGGCTGCGCAAGAAGAGCTCCTTTGAAGAAGCTCTGGAACGCGCACTAGCAGAGGGTGTAGAGGATGACGATAACGAATTTGGAAATGCGTATAAGTCGAACGGTGGTGAAGAACAGGAAAACGCTAGTGAAGGGTCCCCTATGTCACTTGGAAGTCCGATTGGTTAAAGTATTAATAACCTTTTTATACCACTTCTATTCTATAGAGTATAGGGATGTATAACAGCTAGAAGGTCTATAACATATTGATCTAGTCGGATCCACCGGCCTTTTGGCTGTTAGAATAGTTAGGATGGCCAACAAGCAAACATGAATTGAAGGCACGAACAGTTGGTACGCAGCGGCAATGAAAGGAATAGAGAAACCGAAGACTAAGTATGCTCCGACTTTGGTTCCGAAGGCGAGCTTTTTCTGTCCTGGCCATTGGAAAGGAAGGTGCTAGACGCGAGGTCAGAATTGGTAGTCTGTCATGCAGCAACAACGCATCACGAACATGGTAATCACCATGGGCGGAACGAGCAGCCTTGGAGGCATGGAATCCTCGCACAAGAGTCTGTTGACGAAGGCCAGAAGAACGAGCTAGAACGGACAAAGACATTGTTGGAGGTCGACGGTGGAGGATAATACCGTTATTACAAGATGGTTCAAAGAGGTCGGGTCACTTCGGGTGACTTATGAATCTGTGACAAACAATAACGAGATAAGATAAGATGCCATGTTATCTTACTTGGTATAAATACGTAATCATCCCGTCCCGTTCTTGTGCCAAGTTGCCGAGTTGGACCACTGTATGCTATCTGGCCTTGTGTGTATTACCTAGAGTCTGAGTCCGCGCCTATTTTCTGTTCCAAAAGAGGACACAACGAGCCTAAGCGACAGGCCGAAACGAGGTCTTCTTTCTGCTTATACAAGGCATAAAGTCTCAGATGCGCATAACTTCACGCCAACTAGTCGTATGTGACCACTACTGATCAATATTACCTCCTACAATCATTGTCAGCTTGGCGAACAGGAGCTCTCATGGATTCTTAGGGAGTTCTTTGTATTCACTTGGTATCTTTGCTTAAGACTTTTCGTCATAGCAGGGCATAGCCTGGCATGGCGAAAGGAGGAGACACTCTTTAGAGAATGTGTCTTGGCACGATCGAATGTTGTATATAAGCCTGGAGCAGCCATTCATTCTAGTTCAAACGAAGCCCATCATGGGTATCTTCTCACGAAATAACGACCTCAAGCTCAGCAGTCGCACAGACACCACTATCTCGGTCACTGTACCTCCAAAGGTCCAAGATTTCTCGTCCATAGCGCCCATCGCACATACTTTGACTGTAGATCAACTTCTCGACGACTTTGGTACGTCACGGAATGACGGCCTTTCCAAGAACGAGGCTGCGCGTCGACTCCAAACATGTGGAGAAAATCTACTGCAAGGAAAGGGTGGCGTCTCAGCGTTCAGAGTGCTGATAGGCCAATTTGGTATGCTGATTATCAATTCTTATGACTCGCATTCTAACCTTCTATCCAGCCAACGCTTTAACTCTGGTGCTATTGGCAGCTCTCGCTTTGAGCTTTGGTGTTCAGGATTTCATCGAGGGAGCAGTCATTGCGGCAGTCATTGTTCTCAACACCACGTATGAATATCTATTCTTACTTTGCGAAGACGAAAGCTAATTTTGTGTATCCAGCGTTGGATTTTTCCAAGAATATCGTGCTGAAAAAACTATGGACTCATTGAAACAACTGTCATCGCCGACGGCATTCGTGATTCGCAACGGTGAAAGTATTCCCATACCCGCCAAGAATGTTGTTCCAGGTTTGTGGTGTTATTAATTGTCTATGGTACAATGGTAATGGTTTTTTGCAGGGGATCTTGTAATGATAAAGACCGGTGACGTAGTACCCGCCGATGTGAGTATATGTTGGTTCCCAATTTCAATTTCAAGCTATTGACCGTATGATGTAGCTACGATTGATTGAAGTCTCCAATCTCGAACTCTCGGAGCAGCTATTAACTGGAGAATCTCTACCTGGTTAGCTTATTTTACATATCGTGACCCACATATTTATGAGCTTACGGGGCTGCAAAGTTACGAAATCCACGGAGACATTTGACAACAGTGATTTGGATCTTCCGATTGGCGATCGCATCAATCTATGTTATGCTTCCACAATTGTAGTGAAAGGAAGAGGGAAGGGAATTGTGGTCGCAACTGCTATGAATACCCAGGTAAATGATTCATGAAGTTGTTCAATCTTCTCTGTCCCGATATTTCTTTCCACAGATTGGACGTATTGCAACTGTTATTAGCGGTGAGAAGGACGCCTCCGGAGAACCGATTTTGGATAGTCGTCCATGGTATTCAAAGGTCATCGGCAAATTTTTTGAATTCCTGTATGCTTGTCTTCCTATGACTATGTTTCTGACAAGCCACTGACAGTCAATAAAGTGGATTGCGGTCAGGGACCCCTTTACAAATTAAACTCGCAAAGTTAGCATTCGTGCTTCTCTTCTGTGCTATTATCTTGGCTATAATAGTCTTCTCTGTCGCACGCTTCAAAGTCACAAATGAGGTCGCCTTGTATGGTATCGCAGTGGCTATCGCCATCATACCGGAATCCCTCCCTGCCGTTTTGACCTTGACCATGGCTGTTGGCACTAAACGAATGGCCACTGAGCATGTGATTGTCCGAAAGTTGGATGCCTTAGAAAATTTAGGGGGTGTTACTGATATTTGTAGTGACAAAACCGGTACTCTCACTTTAGGTATGTTATAGCGCTGCTTCAGTAAACATACGAATGTGTGTACTCATTGTATTCAAGGGAAAATGTCTGTCAGGAAATTTTGGGTCGCTGGCGATCCCCATCATGCCATTGAATACACGGCGGATGTCAATCAGGATGCATTGCAACCCATCGGCGCTGTACGAAACAGCGTTGACGAGTCTTTAGTTGATCCCGAATCATTAAGCGATGCTTTGGTGCAGGCAGTCCACATCGCCTCTCTTTGCAACGTCGCGACGTGAGAGAATCCTCTTCTGTTGTTTCATACACCACTAATATTTTACAGGATCCATAAGAACCTTAGGGGTGAGTGGAAGTCCACTGGCGATCCCACCGAAGTTGCTCTTCAAGTGTTTGCTTCCAAGCTCAATCTTGGACGTACAACTCTTTCTGCAAATGAAAGCTCATCAGAAGAAAAAAGAGGGCGGCCGGCATTAGGAGAAATTATCAGTCACGAAGAAAAAGGACATGCTCGTTTCTTAGAAGACGAGAAGAAGAAGGATGATACACCCAAAAGATTCGAGCTTAAGGCAGAATTTCCTTTTTCCAGCGAACTTAAGCGAATGACAACGATCTATGTGGACAATGAAAGTAAAGGAAGGGCCATGATTTTTATCAAAGGAGCAGTGAGCACTCTTTCTTCCTCTTATCATCTAGAGTTCTAAAAATATGCAAAAAGTCTGAGCGCGTTCTCGCTGCATCTACGTCGTATATTCCATCTCCTGAAGAACACCCACAGACCTTTGCTCCCTTGACGGAAGAAATTAGGAATACTCTATTGGTAAAAGCAGAAGAATTAGCTTCGCAAGGTCTTCGTGTTATCGGCCTGGCTTCGCGCTCTGTCTCAACATCTGAAATTGAGAATATTTCCCGCGAAGATGCAGAAAAGAACTTCATTTTCCGTGGACTTGCCGGGATCTTCGACCCGCCTCGACCTGAAACTCTGGGTGCAGTTAGAGCGTGCAAGCAAGCTGGAATTATTGTTCATATGTCAGTGTACTCCTAGTTTGTTCATCATCAGCTTCACTAATCACCTGTGGTGCTCTTACATAGGCTGACGGGAGACCACGTCACCACTGCGAAGGCAATCGCTGAAGCAGTCGAAATAATATCACCAGATGCGCCCGCAAGCGCTGTTATGACGGCGAGTCTACATCCCTGTCTTGTTTCACACAGACTGAAGTTAATAATTGTGATGTAAATAACAGGCAACGGAGTTTGACAGATTGTCTGATCAAGAGATTGACGCCCTTCCTGAGCTGCCACTTGTCATCGCTCGATGCGCTCCAGAAACCAAAGGTAGGTTGGGAAAAATTGATGCCCCGGCGGTGCGCTTAAGACTTTCCGTAGTGCGCATGATTCACGCTGGCAAGCGTCGAGGGAAACATATGTCAATGTCTGGAGATGGTGTCAACGATTCGCCTGCCTTGAAGCTCGCGCCCGTCGGCATTGCGATGGGTATGGCAGGCTCTGACGTTGCCAAGGACGCGTCTGATCTCGTTCTGACTGACGAGTAAGTCGCTAGAAAACCATTTTTGTGCTGTATACCTGACAGGGCATCAGTAATTTCAATTCCATTGTAGTTGCTGTCAGCGAAGGACGTCGTTTGTTCACGAACATCCAACGTTTCGTCGCTCATCTTTTGGCCACCAACGTCGCTGAAGTACTTCTTCTGATCATTGGACTTGCGTTCTTAGATGAAGCTGGGTCTAGCGTCTTTCCACTCAGCCCTATCGGAGTCCTTTGGGTAAATATGGTAAGCCGAGATCCACAATTATACGCATCATTTGGACGTATCTGAGAAATAATCTAGTTAACGAGCTCGCCACCCGCATTTGGTCTTGGCCTTGAGATTGCTCCGCAAGACTTGATGAGAAAGCCACCACATTCCGTTAAAGACGGTGTATTCTCGTGGCCTGTCATTCTAGACTTCTTGGTTTATGGTACCATAATGGGGGCAACTTGTCTTGCAGCTGTGAGCTTCAATACATTCTTGCTATTTTTCTGTTTTTGCTTACAGTTCACCCCAGTTTGTAATCGTAGTGTATGGGCATGGAAATGGAGATCTTGGATTGGACTGCAACCATAATGCAAGCGATATTTGCCGCACTGTTTTTAGAGCACGATCTACGACTTTTGCCACTTTGATCTTCACAATTTTACTATATGCTTTAGAACTTAAATCATGTGCGTTTTTTTTTCCACTCGTCTTTGGATTCTAGTCCTGACGGTCGTATCTTCCTTTCAGTTGATCGTTCTTTGTTCTCTATAAATCCCGGTCGTCCTTTCATTAAGGATCTTCTAGCGAACCCTGTTTTATTATGGTCTGTCGTCGGAGGAATGATCAGCGTGGTTTTGCGTAAGTCATGTGTGGTTTTACATTTGACCTGTATACTCATCTTGAATATTACAGCAATCTATATCCCAGGATTCAATACGAACGTGTTTTATCAAAGCGGGATTGGTTGGGAGTGGGGTATCGTGGTTGGAATGTCTGCCGTGTTTCTTGTTGGGTGCGAACTATGGAAGATTGCTCGCAGGCCTTTGTTTAAGCGGTGGACACCCTCTGTCATCTCTCTGATACCAGATACAGAACATTCCGAAAAGGCTTCATCCAGGACATAATTATTTTGGCGACATATTTAATCCGACTGTCCCACTATATGTTTATTAATCGTAAGAACCTTTCGAGGCATCATATGAATGAATGAAAAAACTTGATGTTTCTCTGCCCAATGTCCAACAGTACCTGTATCCAACTATTTCACGTGACTTATCATCTGATGCTCCTGTCAATCATCCGTGCTAATTCATTATTCCCATTTACTGATGGTCTTCTCGAGCATATCATGCAGATTCGGAAGTGGTTCCCATTCTCTTATCCGCTCTTCCACTATGGCTCTTATCGCAACCGTTGATATCCCCCGTCTTAACAAGAAAATCACAGTACCTACTGGTCTCTTTATCAACAATGAATTTGTCCCTTCAGTGGACTCTCAGGAAGTAATTAAGTGAGCACTGGCCGATAAGATAGCTTTCAGATACCAGTGCTCAATTACCCACCAGTGCAATCAATCCGGCGACAGAGGAAACTATCTGTTCAGTCGTTGCAGGTTTCGTTTATTTTCCCTTTTTATGACTCTAGATACAAATTGCTCATAATCGTGAAGGATCCGTCAAGGATATTGACGTTGCAGTTGCGGCGGCGCGAGAGGCATTCAAGACTACCTGGGGCAAAAATATTACAGGATTTGAGCGCTCCAGGCTCTTGAACAAGCTCGCGGATCTTATTGAACGTGATGCTCAAGAGTTGGCTGAACTTGAAAGTCTTAATAACGGGAAACCAGTAAGAATCGCAAGGTATCTATCTTCATTACTTCTTATCTCCTTCGTTCCTCAAACCTCGCTCTCGCATATAGAGATTTTGACATCGGAGATAGTATTCAATGCCTGCGATACTATGCTGGATGGGCCGACAAGATCACGGGCCAGGTAATAACTTTGTTCGTTGTCATACTGCCTCAATTGCTAAACGTACATTTCCTCACATGTCACTGTTACTTAGACGATCGAGGTGGATAATAAGTCCAAACTTGCATTCACCCGGCACGACCCTATTGGTGTCTGCGGCCAAATGTGAGTTTCTTAGTCTAAAACGGTTATCGAGATGTTACATTCAACCAGGATACGTATTTTTTAGAATCCCATGGAACTATCCCATTAACATGTGGTATGTTTTTTAATTACGCAAATGAAGCGGTATGATACTAGGAGAATACCTGGACCATCAGGTCATGGAAAGTGGCACCAGCACTAGCGACAGGCTGCACGATTGTGATGAAACCATCTGAATTGACGCCATTGACCGCACTGGTATGCATCCTTCTAAAGGCGTAGGTCGTTCAATGTCCTTACTCAGCTCTAGAAACTCTCAGAACTTGTAAAGGAAGCGGGGTGAGTTAACATCATGTCAGACCTTGTTCTTAATTTCCTATCGTTGGATCAGCTTTCCACCAGGCGTTGTCAACACGGTACCATCCCTTGGTCCTGTAGGAGGTGCAGCTCTGGCATCCCACCTCGATGTTGATAAGGTAGCATTCACGGGATCCACTATTACTGGCCGAAAGATCATGGAGGCAGCTGCCAAGAGTAATTTGAAAAAGGCGAACTCTTTGGTACAGTTTCTCCGAAATGTATGGCTGATACCGATCACAGGTATCCCTGGAACTTGGAGGAAAGTCTCCTCATTTAGTGTTCGAATCCGCAGATTTGGAACAAGGTATGGCCTAATTTCTGTTTGAATTCCCTCAACATCGCACTGCATTCGATTTGTTGTGGCATTTATGAGGGTGATGACACTGACAATGGCTATTGGGCATCATCTACACCGTTCTTCATGGACCATCTCGATGGTCTTTATGGTCTGGTTTTCGTAATTAAAACTGCTGTGTACGTTTCACCATGGCCCTGCAACCCTCACACGAATATTTATTACGACACATCCTTGTTCCACTCTGGGATTGTCACCGAAACGTGGTCTAAAGACAATCGGCCATACCTCGCTCGCTTGCAAATCGCAGATAGCGATCTCCCAGAACATTCGCATCTGTTGAATTGATTGATCGTGTCCGCAACTCTTTTGGTTAAATGCGAGACAGTTTCTCTGTTGAGCTTATACCAGAAACTAAGTTTGGCTTTACGCGAAGCGTATGTGCCATCAGATTTACCCTGGTCGTTCTCTTTTCTATCTTTTGAAAGTTATTTAATTTCTCTCATTCTGTGGGTTATATGCAAAGACCTGTGCGCTGATGGTCATTCTATTCTCAGCTGCTAGTTGGGCTGCACTTGGAATATGCTACAACTCTGGTCAAGACTGCACAGCTGGCTCACGCGTTTACGTGCAGGAGTCTATCTATGATAAATTTTTGGACTTGCTTGTATCCAAAGTCAAAGCACAAGTCATCGGAGATGGACTCGATGACCAGACTGGAGGCGGCCCTGTGGTACGTCTCTCTACACTACTTTGGCTTGACGGGATAAATTCAATCTTGTCATAGGTTTCCAAGGGACAGTATGATCGTGTATGGGGCTATATTGAGGCTGGAAAAGCTGAGGGAGCACGTACTATCTTGGGGGGCGAAAAAAGGAACGGAAAAGGCTATTATGTGGATCCTACTAGTATGTCAAGTTTTCTTATTCTCTTCCGGGAATTCATCATGTTCTTCAGTTTTCACAAACATAACTCCCGAAATGAAAATTGTAATGTTGAAACTCACATTGAGCGCTTGTTGCTAAATATATCTTTCCATTCAAATTTTAGGTCAAAGAGGAGGTGTGTACCCTCTCGTGATCCATGCGTGCAAAATATCTGAAGCTACTTAGATATTTGGGCCGGTACTCTCGGTTGGCATCTTTAAAACAGAGGAAGATGCCATTGCTCTTGCAAACAATACAACGTACGGCCTGGGCGCTGGTCTTCATTCGAGTATGTCCTTTGGTGCAAAAACGTGAGATCGCTGAATTTCACAAAAATATAGATGATGCAAATCAGTGTATGCGTGTTTCATCCGCCTTGGAAGCTGGGACTGTTAGTCATCCCACTAGTCTTAAACTCTGTTCCCTGTGCTCATTGATCTTCAATCTTCTGCACAGGTATGGGTAAATCAGTACAATATATTGAACAATAATGTCCCATTCGGAGGAAAGAAGCAATCTGGAATAGGTAAATCACATCATCCATCGAAATAGCTATATCTACGCGTCATATCCTTTTCGGAAACTGAAACTAATGATCAATCAACAAGGTCGCGAGCTTGGGAGCTATGCTCTCGAGGAATATACTTCAGTCAAGGCCGTTCACTGGAACTTCGGCGAGAAATTGGACTGGCCCCTCTAGCAATGCGACAGGGCAATAGATTACTACACTCACGTAACTTCGCAAATGTATTATGCCATAAGATGTAAGATAAAAAAATATTTTTCTAGCACGTTGTTAAATTACAGACGAACAAAATTGACTGTCTCTACAATTTGGTCTCATATTTGCAAGTATGATTCAGCAACATACGACAACAAACCTTTCGAAACATGGTGCGTGATTTATGGTTTGTCCGCCATTTTCTCTGCAGGAACTTTCTGAACGAACGACATTGTTCTTATCAGGAGTCGGCAAAGTTAAATCCGTATTCAATATGGATTAGGCCCACTTGTAGGATCTCTCAGGTTCATTTATTTTATACCGCATCGCTTAAGAGCCACGTGCGAGCTGAAACGACGTCCTCGTTCATTCAGATATTCTGCTTGGAGATAGAGTACCTTTTCCAAATCCCTCGTTTCGGTCACTATCCGCGAGTTCTTATATAAGATGAAAGATAATCTCCGTATGGAGAAAATACATATTACTTGTGGTATCAGTTGGAAGCCTAAAGGTGCGGAGCATCTAGCACAGACGCGTTCAAGAGGAGTCGAGACTAGGTAGAATGTCTGCGCTAGGAGCAAATGACCCAGAAAAACAATGTAGTATACAGCAATAAATATAATAAATAGTGGGACAGATGAAGGAAGATCTAAGATGCTAAGTCCATGATGTAGATAGATAAGTGACCGGTTACTAATCCAAACTAAAGAAGTCTATGTATGTATAGGGAAGGAAAACGTCTATTACTTGAAAGAAGAACCCCCATAATGGCTTCGGTGCTGCGATGCGGGATAATTTCTACATGCTATGAGTCAAACTATACCAGTTATGCGGAATATAACTTACCCATCTCGAGGCAAACCCATAGGCGGTTGCCCGTACGGATTATACGAGTTATTCGGGTAGGGTGATCCTTGTGCAGGGTTCATATAGCCATGTGGCCCAGAATATTGCATTGCAGGGTTGGAGAGTCCATGACCATGGGGGTCAATGATTTGTTGTTCGTTCATTGTCCCGTTGTAAGGTTGAGTGTAAGGGTTGTATGGAGTAGTTGCCGATGGATGACCGCTGGATTGAGGTTGGGTGCCTTGGCCAGGATATTGCGTCTCGCTGTAATTAAAATACGAGCTGTTTGGGTAGTAGGATCCTCCCCCAGCATGTTGTGACATCACTGGGGAAGAAGAAATATCTCCGGGGGATCTCGTTGGCCATGCCTGATTAGCATACACCGGAGACGACTGGTCATAGTAGTAAGGTGTGCCGTTAGCACTGAGTGTTAGGGCCGGCGAACTGGGCCAATCGTGTGAGGAGGAGGTCTCTAGGCTGACCGGGACGAATCGACATTCTTCGGCATCGTGGACGCATCGTTGGCACTTTATTTGACCTTGATCCACTCTACACTAGAAGAAGAGTCAGACAAGGCAGGAGATAGTAAAACAATAACCTCACCTTCAACTTCTTCTGCCGACAATACGTGCAAGCCATTGGGACGCGTTTGGGCTCTCTGGGGACGTTGGCGTTGAAAGTGCTCATGTTGAAAGAGTAGAACCTGAAAGCGAAGGATGAGTTGTTGACTTTCAGTCCTTGAACTGATAGGTGTTTTATATGTACGATAGCACAGCTCGGTTACTCAAATAAATGTATATGCGTGTCATTGCGTATACGCCTTTTGGCCCAAAGTAGGAAAGTCGATCGAGATTCAACATAATCTCTCGATGATCTGAGAAGGGTCGCTGTAAACGGTCCACGGAGTGCCCATGTTTAGCGCTGAGCTCAGCACCGAATGCCGAACGTTATATCATTTGCTAAAGCGCCGTTTCAAGGGTCGACCATGCTCCAGTGTTACCTTTTTTCATTTCAAATAGAGAGATAGACATGATTTGAGTTGAAGGTTAGTGGATCCCAAGTCAGAAAGTAAAGGTCCCACGATTCACTCCGAAACTGCCACACCAAAAGACGCCGCGAATAACAGTAAGCACCGAAATCAAAGCGGTGGAGGTTACGGTCAAGTTAATGTTATAGATGAACAGTCGGTCCTGTGACACACCAGTCAAAAAGGTGAAATTGGACATAATAAGATACGTATGCGCTTACTGTCTATCCAGCTACAGCCTGTGGAGCAGTATATTACCAGCCCGATCTGGACCGAGTTGGACGCGCTTCACAACCGCGACGCAACCAAAATTGTGTTTGATCTGAACAAAACAAAGATACTTCAGGACCTCATTTGTCAATCAATCTGCCTGGTTATTTATAGCGACGGGCAGTCCTTTGAGGAAAAGCTGTTATGACTAAAATATTTGAAATCCAAAAGGAGCGCATTCTTGGTAATTATACACGGTAATGAAGAGACGTACACAAATAGCTGGCGACTAAAGAGCTAGATAATCCCTGACTTCCTCTTCAGACAACTTCCTGAATGTGGGTTTGGGCCGTCCAGTTTCTCCTCCGATTTTGCCTTCTTCAAGCTCTGCAGGGGTCGGAACAGTCACTACTCCGATCTCGATTGTCTTTTCTGTCATCTGTCCTTCGAATCCCTCCTTCAAAGTCAGAAGAGCAGTGTGTATTGCGTCTTCCAGACTGATGTCATCGTTGTATCTGGAAAGCAACGCGCAATCACTAAGTGTGGTTTCAACAATTGTGACATACCGAGAACCTACCGTTTCTCCAGGAATGTTTTGGCATTGATCATATTCTTGCCGATAGCACTGGCTTTCCAGGCCCAAAAAGAGCCGGAGGGATCAACTTGATAGAGTGAAGGACCGCGGTGTGTGTCCCAGCCTGCCACTAGTAATGAGACGCCATAGGGCCTCACACCTCTGAACCGCGTATCAGAACTATCATAGCTGTATGATCAGGTGAACACACTTACCCTGATTGGGTTGCCTGCTGCATGACCGTCGCAATTTCCTGTACTAGTACTCTTGTAGGTGGATATTCTCCATAAATCTTCCAGTACGCCTGAGCAGACTTGCGTGCTTTGGTGACGAGTATTCGGAAGTCTGGGCCCATCCCTGAGTACACGATCCCGATGTTAGGGCAGATAGTGGCCACTTTCTCGATTACAGAATCGTCGATTAGAATTGACGAGGTCTTTTTCTCTGTTGCAATAACAATACCATTTGTCGCTGGACGGCATAAGCTCCCCGTGGATATTAGAATGCAGATCAGAGCATACCTTTAATTCCAAGACTCGTCGTACCCTGAGCAACTGCAGCAAGTGCATGTTCGATCTGGACCAGCTTCCCACTCGGGGAGAACACCGTCAAAGAATAACTACAAAGAGATCAGTCTGACGTGTCGAGAGTGTATCCTTAAAGTTACCTGTAGGCACCACCATCAGCGCTGGCCATTGTGTAATGTTGAGGTTGAAGAAGAGATATAAGATGCTAATTGATAATGTACTACTTCTAAGTACGACGCGCGTCTCGATTGCGTATGCCTTTATTTGGTCTTATTTCTACACGACGCGTGTTCGGGTATTCAGCTTGCGATTAACATTCGTTATATACACATTGTTCTTTTGTTTTTGTACACGACAGAAATCCACACATAAACTACATATTTAATCGATCTTGAGAGGGGTGGTTCGGAGATATGGCTGGTTCACAAGGTCAGCTCAATTTCATGATCCTTCTGTCCAAGAATTCACTTACAAGGTGTTGGCTGTATTCAGGGAACAAAGTCTTCGCTTCTTCGTTGGTAACGGATGGGTGAACGATGACATCTTCACCCTTCTTCCAGTTGACTGGTGTGGTAACTCGGTGCTTGTCTCCGATTTGAAGGGCTGGCGCAAAATCAATCTCGTTCAGTTGACGTCATCTCATATGGTCATGATTTATGCTTACAGTCAACGACACTGCAGAAAGCGAAATCAGCGTCCGATTTTTTCGTATGTATATATGGAATTCTTACCGAAGGATTTCGTCAAAGTTGCGTCCAGTCGATGCGGGGTAAGCAAGAGTGAGACGGATAGTCTTCTTGGGGTCAATCACAAAGACCGTGCGGATCTGTGATGATAGTTTGAATACAATCACTCCTATGCAAAATGCTTGCGCTCTTACGGTGAATGGCAAGCCTTTGGCGTCACGGTTGGTGGCATCCTGCTCGTCCAACATATCGTACAAAGTCGAGATTTTCCTGTCTGGATCGGCGATCTGCAACAACGACATTGGTCTTGAAATCAAGACGACAGATTCAGGGAAGTACATACAATGGGGAATTGGACATCTGTTGGTGCTACTTTGGATCCAAAGGAGTTGATGTCTTTAACCCACTTGTCGTGCTCGTCCAAGCCGTTGGCAGAGATTCCAATGACCTTGACGTTCCTCTTAGCAAAATCTCCAGCACGGCGGGCCACCTCGCCGAGTTCAGTGGTGCAAACAGGGGTAAAATCTCCAGGATGAGAGAAAAGAATGGCCTGTATGACGATCAGGTCGACCGTCAACAGTAGTTGGTATGTAACTCACCCAGGAATTACCAATCCAGTCATGGAATTTGATGGGACCAGCGGTTGTTTGAGCCTCGAAGTCGGGGGCGATGTTTCCAAGGCGTAGAGAAGGCATTGTAGAAAATGTGAGGATTGTAATTGTACAAGGAAAGATAAGATTGAAAGTAATTATATGATCTTTCCCCGCCAATCGCGCCTTCATTTCTCACGTTTACTAACTTTTGTCAGTTCTTGCGTCTACATTGCGTGCTCGATAACTTTCCTTATTCTGGAAACTAAGTCGTACTTGTAATAGTCACAGGGGACTAGTGACTTCTTATGCCTTCCGGATCTTATCTCTTTTGAGTCTTCAGCTCATCGATATCAATTCCAATATTTCCGCTAGGTCGATCGATGATGAGCGTCTCAGCAATCAAACTGGCTATCTTTGGTTTTTCGTGTTTGCAGATTTGTAATAAGCTGTCAGGTTTAATCAAATGTGATTCAAGATCACAGCGCAGGTATACGCACCGATAATTAAATCCTGTTATATCAAAAGGTACCTAGGTACGCGAGGACCAAAGTATTTTTGTGAATCATGGCAGACAAGCGTCAGACCGGCGTTTTTCACAAGTGTGAACCGCACAGCAACTTTAGGCCTTCGGACAACACTTTCCATTCTGCAAATTTAGTCCAACATCATCGGAAAGGCGCAGTTAGATGCTATACTCGAGGTTTATTTGAAGAGTAGTTGATGCAGCGGAGTAATAAGAAATAGAAATAAATGTACAGGCGACGACAAACTTGAGCGCTGACTGTTCTTCACATTGCTTGGCACATGGCGGTGTTCCAGGTTTAATGAGTAAATTTTTGTCAAAGGAATAACTGCTTCTGACGCGATGAGCAACTTTAGTGCAAGATGCGTTATCTAAATAATTGACACAGGCACCTAAAACAGCCATGATAGCTGTAAAACATGATGACGGCGTTCCATAAACCTATTTCCAGAGGAGTCTCGCTCATTTTTGACGGACTGATAAAAACCAAGTAGTACTCATTACTGATAGCACATCTACTGACGCAGCAACAGAGAATGTTCGTGGGTATCTAGGGTGCCTGGAAAGGTGACTGTTGAGAATGCTGGTGTTGCGAATGCTGGTGTTGCCAGGACTTGGAAACATTGACGCAGTTGAGGCAGTCATCTAATTAGCAAATCCAGTGTAAATCAGCGTGATTATCTTTCTTATCCAAATGCCAGTAAATCCTGGAAAAACAACTTGAGAGTGAATGTTTCGGAGGCCACTCAAGTTTGTGAAAGCCTTACTTAACCAGTGCATGCTTGGTTCTGTTTGTTTGTTTGATCATGACGCGCTTATGTCGCTGACTTATGCATTGATTCCGTTAATTTATGGACTCGGGACGAAGGTATAGTATCATGAAAATCACTGGGCTTTCGAGAGAACGCTGATAGAGTTCATCATAAGCTCATTTGACAGGATGACTTCATTGGCGTTACTAGATGGCGTCGTCGATGTTGGTCTCGTTCACAAGACTATCCAGGAGCATGAGCAAGCGATATCTTTACTTGGTGAACAAATAGAGGCGCTATTTCGTAGTGCACGCCAACTCCAATTCCAACAAGAACAACACCGCATAGAAATAAGGAAGTGCATGAGCCAAATCACACTTGCCAGGAGGCTTCCGCCGGAAATCTTGGCGTCTATCTTCGAAGAGTGTGTCTACAATGGCTGGACGCGTACCCCTCTCGTTGTTTCGCATGTATGCTCCAGCTGGAGGAAGGCGGCCTTGATTCCAACAGTATGGTCCCATGTATATGTCAACCTCGAAGGCCGGGACCCATACCACCGCACGGTTTTATGGCTTAAACGGTCCCAAGAAACCCCACTGGCGATTGACATTGAAATTGGACAAGACATATCTCAACTGAATAATATTGTACAATTATTGAAATCCGAGATAAGGCGTTGGAAGACGTTGACCATAAAGTCTCGCTTCCTAGATCCCGTAAACCAAGTGATACGGTTATGTGACGCATCGGGACCTCAGTTGCAAGCTGTACACCTTTTAGTCGAACAGGAGTTTACCACCGTCGACCCAAACAATAACGACCATGAACTCATGAGCTTACGCTCGTTCGCAGAGAGGGCACCACAGCTTCGGTCACTCTTCATTTCTCGTAATATCTTACCTGGTCTCAACGTCATACCCCCTTCCATAAAGGAATTATCGTTGCGTCTGCCTTACAGATCTAATGAACAGCCAGTGTCCGCCATCATACGTTTGTTGAACGAGCTCCCCAATCTGGAGCGGTTCAAATTAGAGGTCCCGAGCCCGCATGATCAACAATTCACAACGGACCTACAAACTGTACCAACAGTCGAGTTGGCACACCTCAAAGCCATGAGTATCATGGGAGCAAATAATATTTTTGGTTTCTTGCCTCATATCAGGGCACCCATTCTGACTGATCTTTCGTTGCGTTCCTCTTTGGAACGCGTACAGTCAGAAAACCTCGGCCTTTGGATTTTAGATTTCTTGCGGGAATCAACACCTCCAATATCTTTGTTAGAGTTCCGAGACCTCGAAATCGATCATTCCATTTATACGCAATTATTCTCATCCTTGCCGATGTTGGAAGAGCTACGCCTACATGATAGCGATATCTTGGATGATGTGCTTCAGCAATTGGGGGGTCCAGATGCGGCATGTCCTTTATTGCAACGGCTGGATCTCAGATGGTGCGGGAGAGTTTCTGGACGGGCACTCGTAGAACTTGTTGGACGTCGGTTGCTCACGGAGAATGAGGGAACCTCCGTGAATGAATCTGTTTCACCAGCACCTATCGCAGAAATTACGCTGATCAATTGTTCTTTCGTAAAGGAGGAGGACCTTATAGAACTGGCAGAAATGACGGTTTGTCGCTTGATGCACGGGGGACAGAGTGACTTTTGTTGTGCGTGTAACGAAGCCTAGCTTGGAGACTTATTTTCTTGATGTTCTCTTATCAGATCCCTACGGATGTTGCTCAAACGAAAGATACCGCAGGCGGCTTAAACAACGAAATTTGTTTCATCCACCCATGTTCAAAAGTAACGCGAACGCCAAACGGGGGGTAGTTTACTGATTGCCATTCAACAGTACGTTGGCGGCACACGGGGATTGATAGCGGCGTGATAATTTGTTGGATTATGATTGGTTTAAGGACGTGAATGATGCATCTTTCAATGTATATGTAAGTCATTGTCAAGTGCAAGTAGCGAACAGGTTATTTAAGTGATTGTCGGTCGCAAACTATGGCAAACGGTGGTAAGTGATCACCATCCGCCTCAAACAAGGACCGTACGTTCTTCCACATCACTCGTAAAAGGCGATTGTCTTTCGAGAAAGAGCAATTACATGGTATTACTGAGAGAGGTTGTGGTTGGGAGAAAAAATTCGTGACCGAACCATGCTTATATACGCAAGCAAACACGTCACGTGTATATTCTTCCCCATGTGGACTTTTACAATTCCCAATGTTACCGGTTGCCGCACATTTAGGTCCACGACTCCTGGGTCCTTTCTTGTACTTTGAACACGTCGTCCACCTTTTATCCTTCTAGCAATGCCTTTCAGAGATATAACCAATGAATTCCGCAATGTTTTGCAGGAACATGAAAACACTATTCCGGACTCTAAAAGGAGGAAAGTATCAAAGCGGGGTAAGAAAGAGGACGACGAGAAGGTTTCCGTTGATAAATCATACCTGACCGAAGCGTATAACATTGTATGAGCTATTTTCTTGGCTTGAGGTAATGGAATGACTGACTGCGAGGATTGCCGCCTTAGATGAATCACATCAATACATTGACAAAGATGCTAGCAAACGTTAGAACAGCCTACCTGAATACCGATTCGCGTCTTTCTCCTCTTTCGCGCCAAGGCTCAAGAAATATAGACTTGAGCGACGGGTCATCTTCCTGGAGTAATACTCGACACTTGACGAATGAAGAACGAGACCAAATCGACCTACAGGCTCGCGTGATACTTACACGGTGCTCAGATAGGGTCAAGGAAATGGAAGCTTTGGAAAAACGTTTGTCGTCGCTCCTTCACTATTCGATAGACCAATATGACTTACGATACAATGCAGGCCGAGCAGCTTTAGTTGCCAGCAAAACAAATCCCTTGACTCGATTTCTGCCTGCGCGCTTACGGCAAGATGAATCAACGTTATCCTCAGACGTCATTGCGGCACACCATTCTAGTATAACATGGTATCTCAGCAGAAGACTAACAGAGGCAAGTCAGACTCAGAAGGAACTCCAAGAAGAGCGCGTCAAGCGGCAGTTGGATAGAGCAAAAACTTTGGGGTCTGGTGCCGCGCAAGAGATTATGACAATGAAGACACGAAACCAACAACCTCCCGAAGAGCAACAAATCAAGGGGCCAGGAAGCTGGTTAGAAAGCACAATTGCAGCAACAATTGGGGTGACATCCCCGCAAGGGTCATCTCATAGAACTACATATACACCGACGGAATCAGCATACGCTTCGGAAGATGACGACGACGAAATCGAATTGTCTGCGTCTCAAATCATGCAATTCGAAGCCGAAAACGCGACTATCTTAAAAGGTGTTCAAGATACATTGGAATCCGTCCAACAGGCAGAATCACGCTTAATGGACATCAGTGCCCTTCAAATGGAACTTGTCACTCATCTAACTCGGCAAACGGAGCTTACTGACCAACTATACGAAGACGCATTGACTACGACATCTACTGTGGAGAAGGGGAACGAACAACTCAAGGAGGCAAAACGACGCGCAAAAGACGGCCGTTTATTCATTTTGGTTTTCTTGATTGGAGCAAGTTTAAGCTTGCTCTTCTTGCATTACTATTAAGGATGACGGTTCTTATTCTAATATTACACCATAGGATACCCTCTAAATCCCATAAATATCACCCATATAACCTCACTGGATCCACAATAAATAGAGAACAATCATACCCATCGATTATATTATACACAGCACGCATATGCCGGGTTCTGGAACCTTCAAAGTTCAAACTTGCGTAGGAGATAACAGCGGTGCTTCTTCATCATAGTCCTCAATTGCTTCAGCAGCTAATTCGTCCACTTCGGGCGCGAATCCTTCCATGTGCCGTATGTGATTCTGAACAAGATTATAGACAGTCCTGTTGAAATAATAAAATCAGATTTCAGCATATACGATGAAGGTGGTACATACCAGCTGGCAAAGATAGTTATGATGATACCACCAGCCACCAAGCCCGCATTCAGAACCTTGGTCCCTGGAAATAATCAAAGTCACCCCCAAAACACGAAAGACGAGTAACATACGGGTATCCATATGACCACGCTGGTCTCCATCCGATAGAGCCGCCATCCTGGAGCCAATGAACGTATGAAGAAAGACCTTTGGGAGAATGAAAAAGGTTGCCACGACGAATTGCCATAGCTTGACCGCTTCGATTGACTAGTGCAGGAAAGTTAGACAGGCTTGTCGTCTTGCAATCGCCTCAACGACTTACTGCAAAAAGAGAATTTGAGTATACCCATGGAGGGAAAGGGGAAATTCGAATCAAGATAATTAAGGACAGGCCCTTAGCTCTCTGGATAAAGAGTAAATGAGACTTTGCGAACAAATGGGAAAGGTAGAAGCACGCACGACGACGGATTCTAACGCTTGCCACTTCTGGTTCTGACTGGACCACGCGCGTAATCTTGCACTAAAGAGGAAGCGTAGCACAAGGAAGGCAGTAGCCGAGCCAACAATGGAGCCAACCGCTCCAATCCAGAATCCCTTCAAACCGTATGCGAAACCACATAAGATCATTAGAGTTGTATGGCCAATTAAGGGAGGAAATGAGACGCAGACTGCAATTATAGGCAAGCGACTCAGAATCAGAACTCGGTTACATGAATAGGAGACATACTAATTGCACCACATAGAGCAAGCCAACCAAGCCGCGTTGAGGCAAGCTCCTTGGCCTTGTCATAGAGGAATTGTGAGATACGTGCTGGTGTAAGGACAATTATGAATATGCCTGTCCATTGGGATTAGATATGAGTACCTGCAGTGCTAACGTAGTAGCATCATACTCACCCATGCATATGTAGAATAGGATGACAAGCCAGATAAATAGCTTCAAACGAAAATGAGTAACGGAGTTGAAAGAAGTCATGACAACATGATAAACTGACCTTTCCGAGAAGATAAAGATTCTTGTAGCGATTAAAACCATACTTTGCGTATTTCCTAATCGTGGCAACAAGGCCTATACTCGGTCGTGCAACCATGGTGGGAGGAGTTGCAGGACTTTGACGCAGTTCCATTATAGCACCCCTACATCATTGCCGAGTCGGCTTAACAGGTCATGTGATAATAATATTCAAGTCCCTTATTTTTAACTCTGCATCTCTTCTGTCATTCACCAAGTCTATGGAAAAGTTCAGCGCGTATAGGGTGACTATTTTTCCTAATGTCTGCAATATTTTTCGACTAAAATCTTCAATAGGACCCAGGGACGGGTATTCAGGTTACTTGTTCCTTTTAAAAACGTTCAACCTAGCTCCTAATTTCCAATGTCCAGCCGTTCTTGTCACCTGTACCGCCTCTTGGCTCTCAACTTATTGCCAAAGTCACTTCCCCCTTGCGATACACACTCGCAATAGTTAGGATAGCTCTGGTCCTGGTACTTGCTGCAGTATACCTATTGCTAGTGGAGGGAATCTGTCTGATTTTCGTGAGAGCTTATCTTTCTTTGTTCTATGCCACCACTAATTATCGTTTAGCTCCCAATTCCACCATTGTATCGCCTGATTAAAAGTTCTTTTACCGTCATCCTTGGCCGCTCAGTCCTACTTATTCTTGGCTTCTTCTGGATTTCACCTGAACAATTCAATCGAAAACGCAGGTATATTGATCTCTTTGTTCGTCTATTTCACTTCTGAGCTTCAATTTCAGCCGTGGACCCAAGTTACCAGAGCAATGGAATCCAAGAGCTGGTGACGTTATCATTTCGAACTGGGCATCCTGGATTGAGATTCTTTGGCTTGCAATTCGGTGCGCTAATAATTTACGAATCGCTCTCACAACACTGAACGCCTTTGTGGAAAGCTTTGATCCTGTGTTTGTTCTTCCTGTACCAGATTCGATACCTGAATCTCCGCAAGTGTTACAAAGCTCTACTCCCGTCACCTATACACCTGGTCGGCGAACAGGCACTGGTTCAGCGAATATTCAGGTTCCGTCTAGGTCAACCTCTTCTCGTATCCCGATTACCGGATTCCGGCAGGTTTCTCTGTTGTCGATGATTTCACAGACAGGGAATGCACCCCCATACTGGTTAACTTCAGCAGCACTTCCACTCGATGAAATTCGACGTAATGCTTCTAGGCCAGTGGTCGTCTTTCCGGAATGTACGACAAGCAATGGTAGAGGCTTGCTTCGCTTTGCCGATGTATTCCACGAGAATATACCAGTGAAGAAGTTCCAAGTTTTCATCATGTCTGTTAGGTCAGTGGACGCGTCCAGCCGCAACGAGAGCAAGCTGACAAGGATTTGCAGATATGATCCTCCGACAGACCTTGTACCAACACTGACCCAGCCAATACCATCAAGCATACTAAATCCTCTTCCTCACGTTTTCACCTTAGCAACATCTCTATCCTTACCTCAAATTACCATTCGCCTTTTGGCGCCGTCAGAATCGCCTGGCTCTCAACTTTTCGTTGCTAGTGAAGTTTTGTCGGATTACATGGGGGACGACATGTTGACAGAGGCATCGGCGGCCCTTATTGCACACATGGGCAAACTGAAAAGAACTAGTTTGGGCTGGGAGGATAAAGGTCGCTTTTTGGAATTTTACAGAGGTAAAAAGTCAACATAAAGGATGATAATCATTGTTTCTTTCTAGACACCCATTCTGATTATATTTGCTACATTTGGTCGGCCATAACTGAGCTTTTGATTGGAAACTGCAAGCATTGCTTCTAGTGCATCATGATTGGTTTGGAAGTAGACCGATGGTGTGCATCCATTTTATTAGGCGCCGGTGGAGCAGACAGGACATTATAAGAGATATGGGTCGCCCACATGGTTCCACTCTTTGTTTCGAGATACCTCGGAATTCCATTCATAGTCCGGGAAGGCTTTATCATACCCAGATTCGGCAGCATGATAGTATTCGTAGTCGAAATACTTGTTCTGATGAGCCACGGCCCAGTGCGATATCCGCGTTACTTGGTTTAAAGGTTCGCTGTCGACGTAATGCTGATGGTTCTGGTCCCTCAAATTGCGGCTATAAGATGATTGGGTCCAGCGGAGCTCGTTGCTGGCAGTAGATGGATCTGTCTTCCGAATAGCAGAATTTTGAACGTAATTAATGAGGAGGTCGCTGTCGCGTCCGAGAGGTCTACTGGGAGTTTGGAAATAAAGATCTTCCTCGGATAAATAGTTATTGGTTGAAGTTCGGATTCTTTTAAGCTGTCTTTCCGGGGACCTGGAACGCGAGCGGAGACGCTTGGAAGATTGCGCAAAGAGCTAGAGTCAAGATACAGATGAACACAGGAAATTTCATTTTTCAGATGCCTGTTGGAATCACTTACGTTTACCGCGTAGCCAACGACTTGGACTCTTTTGCCTCCTAAGCGTTTCCCGTCCAACGCTCTGACAGCGTGTTGTGCATCTTCGCTTGTAAAATATTCAATAAATCTAGTATTATGAAATTGGACGCCTCCGTCAGCAGCGAAAATCAGAGCGGTCGCGATTGAAGAACTTACCCGCGTCCATGGTGGGTCTTATCCAAGTCACAGTAGGCTACCATCCTGCCCGACAACCTACCGAAATCCTTAAGCTCCTGAAACATTGAATATCCATTCCATTAGTTTGAACTTGTTTCATAGACTTTATTAGCAACTAAATCATTACCAACCTGCCATCGAACGTCTTCTGGAATACCCAGAATAAGTACAGGATGACGTCCAGCCGCTGGTTTTTCCTGCGAAGAGCGCCTATGATTTTTTTTTTTAAAGTCAACACCGCCGGAGAAATGAATTGGAGGAGATTCACAGCTTAGGAGTGCGATATCCTCCCATGGAAGACATCGATAAAATATCCTTTCGCGCTGCATGAGCAAATTCAATGACAATTTCTTGTAAAAGAAAATGTGTAAGTTCTTCGAGTCTCGGATGGGTAGGAGTATGTTAACTCTTTCCCAACAAAGGCCTATGCTTGTAGGTCTCCAGTACCAGCGAAGCGTCCTGTGAGTCCTTGTCAACCAAGGTTCCTGCATCAGCAAACACGAATGCTCTGTACCTTCGCAAACTCAAATTGGACAAAAGCGTAATCTTGGAGACAATTTTTGATCAAAGTATTCGTATTGCTCGGTCACAAGATACTTACTGGCGCATATCTTTACTTCAGACAGCTTGCCGTGGCAAGAAAGATACTGGACCGTATTCAATAGTTGAAGGGGAAATAGGTTTTTTTTGCTCACCTTGGATAACTCCAGCTCCGTGACGTCTGAGCGCAACCCTGGAGGCGATGGTATGGATGGTCAAGTATAGGCGCTTTCAACATTTTGGACAGCCGCTGACCTCTAATGTACAAACGCGTCGACGACAAGGATGGCATATAGATTTGAAGGGATGGTAGAAAGGGATAAATGTGAAGTTAGTAAACCGTAAAAAAAAGCCTTAAAATCCTAAGAAATGCGGCACTGTCGGCCAACAGTTGATGGTTTTTACAAGCTATAAAGCTGCCATATCCGTAGAAGCATAGTGACGTATAGAAGTAGAAGCCGAATTCACATTCTTGACATAGGGGTAAGTAGATAATTTATATTTGCATTATGCATCTTTATAATGCGTGTGTTTATATGTTCAAACTTAGATTGTTTCCCAAGTATTGCCGAGTTCCATTTACAATTTTGCTTTGACCTGAAACGAATAAGAAGTGAAAATTTATAGGAACGAGGGTGCTTACAGAGGAAATGGTCTTAAAGGCGCGCTTTAGGTCCTCTTTCAGATCCTGGAAACATCGACGTTGGCGAACCACTCCAGGTAAATTAATCTCGAGAACTTACGTCAACGTCTTCGACTCCAATGCTCAACCTGATCAAGCGCGGGTCCGAGCTCGGGTCGCTTTGAATACGATGCTCAACAAGGGACTCGACACCGCCGAGACTGGTTGCAGGCTTGTGTAATTGATCAGAATGTATTTCCAAAATCGTTGATGACGCTAAAAGGGCACTCACCACAAAGTATTTCAAAGCGTGAGGAAGATGTAAGGCATATTCGGGCTTAGACAACTGAAAGACAAAATATCAATTCTATCTCGAGGTGATATGAACAGTAAGGACGTGTCGTACGAGGATAGAAAACGTTGGAGTCCAGCCGCCTTGCATTTGCTTAACCGGGTCGAAACCACGTCCATCCTTTCCTTGTAAGGAAGAATGATAAACCTTGGCCAAGATGCCTCCGGGAACATCGTCATAAGTTTCCCCTGATGGTGTCTTAGCGATCGAATCGAGCCACTGTGCAAGAACAGTGGCAGAGGCAGATTGGCGAGGAACCCGCAGATGAAGCGTTCTTAATGAACGAAGTAGCAGCCATGATTCTAACGAGCCCATCATACTGCCCATATATGTACGATCAGTGTGAAGCTGTGTAGTGGAAAAACGTTAGCTATCTACAGACATGCAAAGTTTAGACAATAAGACTCTAACAGTATTCCACTCTTCCAATGTCTTCACAACTAGGACACCTGCCAGAAGATCAGAATGTCCTCCAAAGTATTTGGTACCTAAAATTCATGAATCTGTTAGCTTGAAAACAAGGGATGGGCAACATCTTGTCCGACCTGAATGCAAGATACTATTGTGCCTTGTTAAGCATAATCCTTCAAGGAGAAAGGACAGGTACAACTCACCAGTCCGCCCCGAACCTGAAAGGATATTGCAAAGGTGGAGGTCCGAAAGTCGAATCGATTAATATTTTGCCGCCCACTTTATGTATCTTGTAGCAAGAAGAAAAGTCACAAATAGTTCATCAAAGAAGAGTTTAAGACTAAACCGAGGTACCTTGTCTGCGTAATACTGTATATCCCTGAAATTAGGTAGTATTTGAGCAACTGGGCGATGTAATACCGAAAGGAAGACAACCTTGACTCTCCAGTAGGATTTAAAGGGGTTTCCAGCCAACACAGGTCACCAGGCCTGTATTCCGCATCCAGGTCAATTAATTCCAGCTGGATTCCCTTGGACTTCCTATAAACCTCTATCGTTGCATGGCACCCATGATAACCGCCTCTGATTGCAATACGCTTTGGCTGATAAAATACCAGTGCCTGTAAGAGGTGACCTCAGTAACTCGGTATCGAATTGAAGTGAGTCATTCCGCACTGCATAAGAAGCCGCGAGACCTGATGCATATGTAAGAGCAAAACCATCCTAGGTAAAATAACGATAACGTTATCGCTCAGGAATCTCTTCTTGATCATGCTCGAGCACTTGCATTTATTTTACTGAGGATGTGTTCCACCCTTGTGCTAACACCCTGTGTATATCTAGAGTAGACATGGCGAGCAGGACTCCTCATGTCAACATCTGCAAGGCTGGCATTGCTGACTTGAGAAGGGTTTGGATTTCTGAAAGCTAAAAACACAACAATTGAGTCAGGAATCAAAACTCTTTACAAGTTCCCACTTACTGGTGGTGACCGAGATAGAAGGAGCGACATCTGACCCGGCAAAACCAGAATCGCCGTGTACTAGGTCTGTACCATTCAACTTTAGGGGTTTTGCTATGACCATGTCAGAAAACCAGTGTTTTTTCTTCAAAGAGATAAGACAGAGAAAGAGAGTGGTGCCACAGTCACTATCACCTGCAGGCGCGTAGGTCGAAATTCAGGTACAACCGATCGGCGGTCCGGAGCTATTATTGCGAAATCTTGCACATCAGTTCCGCAATATTTTCGTCTTTTCTTCTTTCTTTAAAAAATTTCACCTTCTACATAGGTAGGACTTTCTGCAAATTAAATTATCATCAATATTATTAAGAGACCATCTACATGTAACTGACTAACTAGATCACGATGGATACATGTTTCCAAGGAAAGTATTATAATTTGTACATGGGTGATACTACAAAATCAATGGGAATATATGCCGACCGAATTAAACGAAAGGAGACGAAATCCAAATATCTAATATCCTTGAGGTGTGCCTCCAGCCTGTGGATTAAATTGTAAGTTCGGAGTATTATAGGACATATTGTTTATCGTATTTCCTCCATCCAGCTGCAAGAATCCTGAATCACGCATGAACGACATCCACTGTTCATCCATGCCCGATTCTCCCGTCATCATCATTCCGAGGTCAACCAACGAGGTGTCTGACGGATCAGTCTTGAGTTGCACAGGTTCCTCAGTAAACATGCTGTTAGAAAACGATGGGAACTCGTTTGTGATATTCGCAAATGTCTCAGGGTTTAGAGGAGTAAACAGTGACGATGTCGAAGGAGATGACCAGTTTTGCCAGTTTGGCTGTTGTTCTGCTTCTGCTTGAATGGGTGAGCTTGCAGGCAAATTGCTACCTGCAATATCAGTCGAACCCTGTAAAGATCCTCCCGTGGAGGGTGGTGGGAACATGGACAGATATTCAACCAGAGACGGGTGCACATCTCTTGTAACATCACTGGAGGGAGTTGACCGCGAGTCGCCATCAGACGAAGGACTTGAAACAGTCGTTGAGGAAGTGGACTGCGATTGAGATGGCTTTCTGGATTTGTTGGAGGAGCAACTGAGCAATTTGCTAACGAGAACACGAGTCTGCCCGCCGAAAAGAGCCAATTCATCGTCACCGTAGTCGGGCTTCCCTACAGACAACGTCTTGTTGGGGATTCCATTACCAGATCTAAATTGTGAGTAAACCTGGAATGCCTTCTCGCGCATTTTATACAGAATTGCCTGAGGTAAAGTGATTTTTTTAAGCTTGTAGTCACAAAAAAGCTGACGTTTATATTCACCAGTCCACTTCGTGCTCTGCGAGAGTGCATGGCACCTTTCTCGAATAGGTCGCATGCAAGTCCGAGTTCGATGAAAGCACTCGATGCCATGGACGACGATGGTGAGCGCGTAACAATGCATCCTACAATGATCTAAAGGAGATCAGCATACGTTCGCCACCTGTTCTTTTCCCGAGAACGACTCACAGCAGCCGAGAATACTAGCCAGTCGTCAGCTCAAGGCAGCGTTTACGGATATTGTTAAATACTCACGATGCGTCCAGATACCCCACCATCTGCCACATAATTCAGGGAACCTATCATAGTGATTTAAACTCGATTTGATCACCCCAGAGGCACAGCGATAAACAGCAAGGAACGAGGGCGAATATGGACTTTGTAGAGGATTCGCTGGATGATCTAGCATTGCTTGAGCGAAGAAACTCCGATGAAGATATAACAAAGCTGTAAACAATGTCTTAGCACGCTGTACTGCACATGAGATCCGTGATGCGAAGCCTCACTGATTGAACGGTACTGTCCGAGGAGGCAACGTTTCATATATACCGAAGGTGTTATATCCTCGTTATCTGTGCTATTGAATGCGTTCAGATGGGGGAAGAAAGTTTTTTCGCGGACCTTCCGGTCAAGTTCAAGGATCGTTGAATATTGAGGGGCTTCCGCTGTTAAAGTGAGTTCTATAACGGAAGCGAAGATTTCCTTTGAAAATTCATATTTCCATCGATAATCTACGAGAAAAAAAAA